>ERZ791903.27-NODE-27-length-238088-cov-10.396189_pt1 | contig 238088 bp, 204 predicted proteins | sample MGYA00510148_ERZ791903 | MGnify/ENA primary metagenome ERZ791903 (study PRJEB30046, sample SAMN00792080) | human gut metagenome | study: EMG produced TPA metagenomics assembly of the A metagenome-wide association study of gut microbiota in type 2... | reverse complement strand
GCTGCGATCAAGCCCTGGAGGATTCGAAGGGAGCTGGCCGTATAGGACTTACCCATTTTTCTTGTTTGCGGGTGCAAAGGTAGGCATTTTTATGAAACATGCAATACTTTGCCCAAACTTTTTTCAACTTTAACAAGAATACACGGGCTACAAACAATATTATTTATACCTTTGCGCCATTATTCCTAATGAAAGATGACAGAAAACAAAGGTTACTTGCAACGATATGCCATGTTGTTCGGCACTTACTTGGGCGGTTTTTGGATTTTGAAATTCATACTGTTCCCTCTGGGTATCACCGTACCATTTCTCTTTTCCATTTTTATAGGACTTACTTTATGTGTGCCCTTTATGGCGTATTATTACGTGCGCATGTACCGGAACGTGGTATGTGGCGGGACAATAAATTTTCTTCATGCATGGATTTTCACCGTATTTATGTATATGTTTGCCGCATTGCTTACAGCCGTGGCACATTATATATATATTCGCTTTATTGACCAAGGGTTTATATTGAATTCTTATGAAACGATGTTGAACTCTTGGGAAATTACATATAAAGCTGTGCCCGGCATTGACGCATATATTGAACAATTAAGGGAAGGCTTAAGCCAGGTGCGTTCACTGACTCCGATAGAAATCACGATGCAAATGATGTCGATGAATGTTTTTGTGGGATCATTACTTGCCATTCCCACCGCTTTGTTCGTTATGAAGCGCCCACCGGCAGATTATATCGGAGGAAGATAAAATAGAGGATAAAGAAATAGTGTATATAGAAAACAGTTTAATCGTAATATAGAAAGATGGATATTTCAGTTGTCGTTCCTTTGTATAATGAAGAAGAATCACTTCCGGAACTGTACGCATGGATTGAACGGGTGATGAAAGCCCACGGCTTTTCATACGAAGTAATTTTCGTGAATGACGGAAGTACCGACCGCTCCTGGCAAATTATCGAAGAACTGAGTCGAGAATCAGATGCAGTACATGGCATTAAGTTCCGCCGTAATTATGGCAAATCTCCGGCATTATATTGTGGCTTCGAAAAGGCACAAGGAGATGTTGTCATTACAATGGATGCAGATTTACAGGATAGCCCGGACGAAATTCCCGAATTATACCGGATGATAACAGAGGATGATTACGACCTGGTATCCGGCTGGAAAAGGAAACGTTACGATCCGCTTTCAAAAACCATTCCTACCAAAATATTCAATGCAACGGCACGCAAAGTATCCGGTATCAAGAACCTGCACGACTTTAATTGCGGCCTGAAAGCCTACAAAAAAGATGTTGTGAAGAACATTGAAGTGTATGGCGAAATGCATCGTTATATCCCCTACCTTGCCAAGAATGCTGGTTTCAAAAAAATCGGAGAAAAGATTGTTCAACACCAGGCACGCAAATTCGGCAAGACTAAGTTCGGCGGTTTGAATCGTTTCTTTAATGGATATCTGGACTTGATTTCACTTTGGTTCCTGTCAGCCTTCGGAGTAAAACCGATGCACTTCTTCGGACTTCTCGGTTCACTTATGTTCATCTTCGGCTTTATTGCGGTGATCATCGTAGGCACTACAAAACTATATCACATGCATAGCGGGATGCCTTACCGTTTGGTTACCGACTCCCCCTACTTCTACTTATCGCTGACCGCCATGATCATCGGAACACAATTGTTCCTTGCCGGCTTCCTTGGCGAACTGATTTCACGCAATGCTCCTGAACGAAATAAATATCAAATAGAAAAAACAATATAAGACTATGAGAAAATTAGTAAAACTGATATTGCTTTGTCTGATTGCTTATCCTATTATCAGTATCGTTTCTTCCTGTTCGGAAGAAGAAGACTGCTCAATGAATGCACGCCCGATGATGCAATGCTATCTTTATAAAATAGACGGAGAGACAGAAAGAGTTGTGAATGATACTCTTGACTCGCTCACCATCACCGCATTCGGCACAGATTCTATCATCCTCAATAACCAGAAGAGAGTACACGGATTATCATTACCACTACGCTATACGCCAGACTCCACCGTACTGGTATTCCATTATAGCAAAGACGTTAAGATTAAAAAAGATACGATTGTCATCCGCCAGAAGAATACGCCTTATTTCCTTTCAATGGATTGCGGCTACCAGATGAAGCAAAGCATCACAGGCAGATCATATAGCCGTCATCTACTTGACTCCATATATATTCAAACAGCAGAAGTAAGCATTTATGGAACGGAAAATCTTAAGCTCTTTTATCGTAATTAGTCTGGTGCTTTGTTTGTTGACCGGATTTCCGGTACAAGCACAAAACAGCAACCGTCCTCCTGCCTCTAATCCGCCGAAAGAGCAAAAGAAAGAAGTGGATGAGGAAGCTTTCCCGCTATACAATGGCATGACCGTCAGTGTTGATTTATGGGGTATCGGAAGCAAAGCTTTCGGAAGTGATTTTTTAAATTCGGAAGTAGCGGTGGATGTTAACCTCAAAAACCGTTTCTTCCCGATAGTAGAACTTGGATATGGTGGCACCGATGCATGGAATGATAATGGTACCCACTACAAGAGCAATGCGCCTTATTTCCGCATCGGAATGAATTACAACGCTCTTTTCAAAAAGAAATTCAAGAATTACCTGTTTGTGGGACTACGTTACGCCATGAGCAGTTTCAAGTATGATATAGCAACCCTCTCGGTAGATGATCCTATCTATGGCGGAGGCATTGGTAATCCGAACCAGGTAGATGATATCTGGGGAGGGAGCTTACCCTTCAACCACAAAGGAATGAAAGGATCCATGCAATGGTTTGAATTTTGTGTCGGCATTCGTGCACATATATGGAAAGAGCTCTATATGGGCTGGGGATTGCGCTTCAAATTCCGCACAAGTTCATCTACAGGAGAGTACGGAGATCCCTGGTATGTACCCGGATTCGGCAAATATGGCTCCAACACAATGGGCGTAACTTATACAATCACTTATAAACTACCATTCTAAAACTATGACCGGATTAGAGATTTGGCTTCTTGCCGTGGGACTCGCGATGGATTGTTTCGCTATTTCCATAGCCAGTGGTATTCTTCTGAAACGTACGCTATGGCGGCCTATGCTGACCATGGCTTTTTTCTTTGGATTATTCCAAGCTATCATGCCACTCCTCGGGTGGATAGGTGCCAGCACATTCAGCCATCTGATAGAGAGTCTGGACCATTGGATCGCTTTCGCTATTCTTGCTTTTCTGGGCGGACGCATGGTCAGAGAGTCTTTTAAGGACGAAGATTGCAAAAAAGAATACGACCCGAAAAGCTTGAAAGTAGTGCTCGCATTAGCCGTTGCAACCAGTATCGATGCATTAGCCATTGGAGTCTCATTTGCATTTCTGGGTATACGTGATTTCTCAGAAATACTCCCTCCTATTTCTATCATTGGCTTTGTATCTTTCGCCATGTCTCTTATAGGACTACTATTCGGTATCCGCTTTGGATGTGGCATTGCACGAAGACTACGGGCAGAACTCTGGGGAGGTATTATCCTGATTATCATCGGAACCAAAATATTAATAGAACACTTGTTTTTCAACTAAACTTTGCTTATGGAAAAGAAGGTACAGAGAAATTTCTTGTGGATTGCCCTGCTTGTATTGGGAACAATCTGGATACTTGCACGTCACAACCGTACGCAACCTTATTATACAATAAACGGATTGATATTCGGTACGGTTTATAATATAACCTATCAGTATGATGGTGACTTGAAAGTTGAAATAGACGAAGAATTGAAGAGGTTTGACGGCTCTCTATCCCCCTTTAATGATACGGCCACGATTACGCGAATCAACCGCAACGAGGATATTGTACCGGACACTTTTTTCACGAATGTATTCCGTCGTAGTATGGAAATTTCCAAAGAAACGGATGGTGCATTCGACATTACGGTTGCCCCATTGGCCAATGCCTGGGGGTTTGGTTTCAAGAAAGGCGCATTTCCCGATTCGGCCATGATAGATAGTCTGCTGGACATTACGGGATATACCAAAGTAGCCCTATCCAATGAGGGAAAGGTTGTGAAGCAGGATGAACGCATGATGCTATCATGTAGTGCCGTTGCTAAAGGGTATGCCGTAGATGTAATAGCACAATTTCTCGCAAAGAAAGGTATTAAAAATTTCATGGTAGATATAGGTGGAGAAATTGTAGCCCAGGGAGAAAATCCAAAGAAAGATTTGTGGCGCATCGGTATCAATAAACCGGTGGATGATTCGCTATCTATCAATCAGGAATTACAAACGGTACTGAATGTAACGGATGTGGGTATTGCTACTTCAGGCAATTACCGTAATTTCTATTATAAGGATGGAAAGAAATATGCACATACCATAGATCCAAGAACGGGATATCCGGTACAACACAACATCTTATCCGCCACGGTAATAGCCAAAGATTGCATGAGTGCTGATGCTTATGCTACCGCTTTCATGGTGATGGGATTGGAAGAAGCCGAACGTTTTGCCGATGCCCATCCGGATATTGATGCCTGCTTTATCTACACGGATGAGAATGGAGAACTTCAAACATACTATACAAAAGGGATGGAACGGTTTATAACAAGTGATTAGTGTTTAGTGATAAGTGATTAGTATTCCGCATGGTGCTAATCACTTATCACTAAACACTAATCACTAATCACTACGAAGCTACGCTTCGATAAATTACCTATTTATAGAATACAAAATACACCGCAAGTACCAGACAAATGAATGCCGCAAAATGATTCCAATGCAGACTTTCACCCTTGAAAAGAACCGTAGTAAATACCGTAAAAATGATGAGTGTAATTACTTCCTGAATAATCTTTAATTGTATCAGCGAGAAAGGACCACCATTACCTATAAACCCGATACGATTGGCTGGAACCAAACAAAAATATTCCGCAAGAGCGATGCTCCATGAAAATAAAATTATGGCATAAAGCGGCCAATTAGTAATCACTTTCATATCTTGTAACTTCAGATGACCATACCATGCAAAAGTCATAAAGACATTAGACACTATTAAAAGCAGAATCGTATAAAGACCTTTCATTTCAGTGATGAATATTTAAGGGGTGATTAATCTAAATTATCAATTTTCTGAGGAAGAAGTTCCTCCTGAACATTTGCCATACTTCCCCAAAGACTATAGCGAGCTTCCGGGTTCATAGCCTCCAACTGATGTAGAATCTCTTTCATATTACTACGGTGAGATTGCGCCTCATAAGGACAATTCTTCACCTGCTTGCGATACCCTCTTATTTGGGCCAGTTCCACCAAATCAGCCTCATGCACCAAACACATCGGCCTAATAATCGTCATATCAAATTTCTTCATTACCAGACGGGGCGGCATGGAACTGAATGCCCCCTGAAAGGTGATATTCATCAATAGCGTCTCCAGAATATCATCCATATGATGTCCCAATGCTATCTTGTTGCATCCCTGCTCCTTAGCTACCGTAAACAAGGCCTTGCGCCTATTCCATGAACAAAGGAAACAAGGTGATTTGCGTGTATCTGTACTTGCATCAAATTCCGTTTCATACAATACAAAAGGGATTCCCCACGACTCTACATATTCACGAAGATATGCCAAGTCACTCTGATACGGAATATTCTTCATCACCACATGGACGGCAATCACCGCAAACCTGGGCTTAAAAATTCGGGCGCGTCTTGCCAATAGCTCCACTAACGCCAAAGAATCTTTGCCGCCCGAGAGTCCGACAAGGATCTTATCCCCATCCTCTATCAGACCATATTCTACCAGCCCTTTACTAAAACGCTTTTCAATGCGGCGGACGGTTTTCTCTTCTTCGGTGAATTGCGCCATAATGATTGTAAGCTATGAGTTACGAGCTATGAGCTACAAGTTCCATGCGGACGTTGCGTAGCTACTTGTTGCTCGTAGCTCATGTAGCTTGCAGCCCTTTTACTCTTTGCGGTTGCAAAAGTAAGAGAAAAGAATGATTTAAAGAAGAATTAACATAATAGAATAACGGAAATCAGCATTATTCCCGATTAATTTGTATTTTTGAACATTCGAATTTGTAAGTTGGATAACTAGTATGAAAAAGAGATATATTTTACTCCTTCTATTTTGTCTCACATTAGTCGGTGTATCAGCACAGACGTTGGAGGAAGCCAGAGCTTTCTACAACCAAGGGCAATACGAGAAAGCCAAACCGATTTTCCAGAAACTCGTAAAGACACAACCGGCAAATGGAAATTATAACTTATGGTACGGCGTATGTTGCCTGGAAACAGGAGAACCAGAAGTTGCCTTGAAATATCTGGAAACCGCCGTAAAAAGACGAGTGCCCAGCGGACAACTCTATCTGGCGCGAAATTACAATGACCTGTATCGCTTTGAAGATGCCATCAAATGCTACGAAGACTACATCAGCGACCTGACCAAACGGAAAAGGCCGACCGCAGAAGCCGAAAAGCTATTGGAGAAAAGTAAAGCCAATTTCCGCATGTTGAAAGGGGTTGAAGAAGTTTGCATTATCGATAGCATCGTAATAGACAAAGGTCGTTTTCTGGAAGCTTATAAAATCAGTCCTGAGTCCGGTAAACTATTCATGTACAACGATTTCTTCCAGAATGAGGCAGAAATTGAGGCTACCGTATATAAAACGGAACTCGGCAATAAGATTTATTATGGTGAGCGCCAACCGGACGGTAAACTCAGCATCCTCTCGCGTAACAAAATGCAGGACGAATGGGGCAAAGGTAACTTGCTACCCGGTAGTATAAATGATTCCATCAATGCCAACTATCCGTATGTATTGACAGATGGCATTACCATCTATTATGCCGCTGATGGTGAAAATTCGATAGGTGGTTACGACATATTCGTCACCCGTTACAATACCAATACGAACACCTACCTCACTCCGGAAAATGTGGGTATGCCATTCAACTCTCCCTATAATGACTATATGTTCGTTATCGACGAATATAATAATCTCGGATGGTTTGCCTCCGACCGCTACCAGCCGGAAGGAAAAGTTTGCATCTATGTATTCATTCCAAATTCTTCCAAACGGGTATATAATTATGAAGCAATGGATCCGAAAAAAGCAATCGGACTTGCCCGGATTCATTCTCTGAAAGATACGTGGACAGATCAGGATGCCGTAGCCGATGCCAAACATCGACTACAAGCCGCATTCGATGAAAAGCCACAAACCACGAAAAGTCATGAGTTTGAGTTTGTAATCGATGACCAGAATACTTATTATCAACAAAGTGATTTCAAATCTCCTCAAGCCAAAAAACTGTTCGGCAAATACCTCCAATTAGAAAAGGCTTTCAAAGAGCAGCAAAACAAATTGGAAGAGCAACGCTCCTTGTACTCCCGTGCCAAGGAAAGCGATAAAGCCAAACTGGCTCCCGCCATACTCGACCTGGAAAAGCAGATACAACAATTATCAGTTGAATTGGAGAAGGCCGCCATTGAAGTGCGTAATACAGAAAAACAATCCTTTAAATAGAAAACTATGGACATACTTATCATCATTGTACTCATTGTTGCGGCGGTTATCCTGTTCTTGGTAGAACTGTTCGTCATCCCGGGCATCAGCATAGCCGGAATTCTGGCCGGAGCTTGCATGATCTATGCCAACTACTATGCCTTTGCCTATCTGGGTACAACGGCTGGTTTCATCACGCTCGGTGTATCGGCAATAGCCTGCATAGGCTCATTGATACTCTTCATGCGCTCCAAGACCTTGGATAAAGTGGCGTTGAAGAAGAATATCACATCGAAGGTGGACCGTACGGCCGCAGATCAAGTAAAAGTAGGCGATACGGGTGTGGCCATTACACGCCTGGCACTGATCGGCAATGCCGAAATTGACGGCAACATTGTGGAAGTGAAATCCATGGACGGATTTCTGAATGAGAAAACCCCTATCATTGTAAACCGTATTACGGACGGCGTTATCATGGTAGAAAAGAAAAAAGATTAATATTCACACTTAATATCTTATAAATCATGAACGTAGACACTATGTACCTAACTGCCTTTCTTGTGATAGGAGGCATTATCTTCATCGTACTGTTCTTCCACTATGTTCCTTTCTTCCTATGGCTGTCCGCCAAAGTTTCGGGAGTCAGGATTTCACTGGTGCAATTGTTTTTAATGCGTATCCGTAACGTACCTCCCTACATCATTGTACCGGGTATGATTGAAGCACACAAAGCCGGACTGAGCAACATTACCCGCGACGAGCTGGAAGCTCACTACCTGGCCGGTGGACACGTAGAAAGAGTGGTGCACGCCTTGGTATCTGCCTCTAAAGCTAATATTGAATTATCCTTCCAGATGGCTACCGCAATCGACCTTGCCGGACGTGATGTGTTCGAAGCCGTTCAGATGTCGGTAAACCCGAAGGTGATCGATACTCCTCCGGTGACCGCCGTAGCAAAAGATGGTATCCAGTTGATAGCCAAAGCCCGTGTAACGGTACGCGCCAATATCCGCCAGTTGGTGGGTGGTGCCGGTGAAGACACTATCTTGGCCCGTGTAGGCGAAGGTATCGTATCTTCCATCGGTTCGTCCGAAAACCACAAATCAGTATTGGAAAACCCGGATTCAATCTCCAAACTTGTGCTCCGCAAAGGTCTGGATGCCGGTACGGCTTTCGAAATCCTGTCCATTGATATCGCTGATATCGATATAGGTAAGAACATCGGTGCGGCTTTGCAGATAGACCAGGCAAATGCCGATAAGAATATCGCCCAGGCCAAAGCTGAGGAACGCCGTGCAATGGCCGTGGCCAGCGAACAGGAAATGAAGGCGAAAGCTCAGGAAGCACGCGCCAAGGTGATCGAGGCGGAAGCCGAAGTACCTAAGGCCATGGCAGAAGCATTCCGTAACGGCAACTTGGGCATCATGGATTATTATCGGATGAAGAACATCGAAGCTGATACTTCCATGCGCGAAACCATAGCCAAACCATCGGGAAACAACTCAAACCAGCCGTTGAGTAAATAACCGGTAGAATTATTGCCCCAGAAAAACGTCGGAACCGGTGAACAGTAATCCCGTTCCGGCGTTTTCTATTTATAAACATATCAACCAAAAAAATCCAGAATATGAAAAAGTATTTTGCATCTTCCGAACTTATTATCAATGATGACGGTTCAGTTTTTCATCTGCACGTAAAGCCTGAGTGGCTGGCAGACAAAGTAATCCTGGTGGGCGACCCGGGCAGAGTGGCACTGGTAGGCTCACACCTTGAGAATAAAGAATGTGAAGTGGAAAGCCGCGAGTTCAAAACCATTACAGGTACCTATAAGGGCAAACGCATCACGGTGGTTTCTACGGGTATTGGTTGCGACAACATCGATATTGTGATGAACGAACTGGATGCCTTGGCCAACATTGACTTCAACACACGTGAAGAAAAGCCCCAACTTCGCCAGTTAGAACTGGTACGCATCGGTACTTGTGGCGGTTTGCAACCGAATACGCCCGTAGGTACATTTATCTGCTCGCAAAAGTCCATCGGTTTCGATGGCCTGCTGAACTTCTATTCAGGGCGCAATGAAGTGTGCGACCTGCCATTTGAACGTGCATTCCTGAACCACATGGGATGGTCGGGGAATATGTGCGCTCCTGCTCCATACGTGATCGACGCCAATGCCGAACTGATAGAGCGTATTGCCGGAGACGATATGGTACGCGGCGTAACGATTGCCGCCGGTGGTTTCTTTGGCCCGCAAGGACGCGAGCTACGCATTCCGCTGGCCGACCCGAAGCAAAATGAAAAGATCGAGAACTTCGAATACAATGGCTATCGTATTACGAACTTCGAGATGGAAAGCTCCGCACTGGCCGGTTTGAGCCGCCTGATGGGACACAAGGCAACCACGGTATGCATGGTCATAGCCAACCGATTGATTAAAGAAGCCAATACGGGCTACAAGAATACGATTGACACATTGATAAAAACCGTACTGGACAGAATTTAAGATATGGCCACTCAAATATACTTGATGATTGTTTCCTTTAATCTTTCGTAAGTATATGGTTTGGCAATAATATCATTGCATCCGGCGGCTAATGCTTGTTGTTGTTCTATCAGGAAAGCATTGGCCGTCACCGCAACGATAGGCAGATCGATGTCAATGGTACGTATCTTTTCCGTAGCCTGAATACCGTTCATCACCGGCATGCGGATGTCCATCAATATCAGGTCGGGACGCTCGCGCAAGAAACTATTTACGGCCTCTTCGCCATTGGTAACCCACGAAATGGTGTAGTCCTTCTTCAGCAAAATGTTTATCTGCATAAAGTTAGATTCCGTATCTTCGGCTATCAGAATTTTCTTCCTGCCGTCTGATCTTTGCTCTACGTAAGTATTGGCCTCAACAAGTTCACCCGTCCCCTGCACAAACTGGCGGTAAGGAAGAGTCATCACGAAAGTGCTCCCCACTCCTACTTCGGACTCTACGGAAATCTTTCCTCCCAATCTCTCCACGATGCTCTGGCAGATGGGAAGCCCCAGACCCGTTCCCTGAACAAAATCGTTCAGCTTTTCAAAGCGGTTGAATATCAAGGGCAATTTCTCCTTTGCAATGCCGCAACCGGTATCCGTTACATAAACCTTCAACCATTCTCCGCAGACCTCCAACCCCAGGGTGATGGCCCCTTCATGGGTATTCTTAATGGCATTGGAGAGGAAGTTGAACAGCACTTGCGTGATCCTGTTCCGGTCCACCATAATCCAGATTTCCTCATCGGGACGCATCACATTCAGTCGGATGCCCGTTTTCATTTTCAGGCGATGCACTTTCTCCACTTCGTCAATCAGTCCGCTCATTTCGACCAACTGGAAGTTCATTTCCGATTTTCCCGACTCGATGCGGGAAAGGTCCAGAATGTCATTTATGAGTTGCAACAACAGGTTGCTATTCTTCTGAATGATGTTCAGGTATTCGGCTTTCTCCACTTCATCTTCCGTCAAAGCTATGATTTCAGAGAATCCCACGATAGCATTCAAAGGAGTGCGGATTTCGTGACTCATATTGGCCAGGAACACCGATTTCATGCGGTCGGCCTCTTCTGCCCGCTGCTTCGCCTCGATGAGTTCATTGGAGCGTTGCACCCTGTCACCGATATCGTGTATCAATGCCATCACTTTATTATCTTCGAACGGAGCGATGCGTGCCTGGAAATAATGCCTTTCGGAATCATCCACATCCAGGGGATATTCTATCTCCTTCAACTCCCCGTCTTCGAGGCATTGACGTATGTTCCGTAGAAACAGGTCGCTGACTTCCGGAGAATAGATGGTGCGTCCGTCCGCTCCCCGTAGCTGTTCAACGGGATGGAGCAAAATGGTGTCGGAGGACATTAACACGTCGGTGATAAAGAAATTTTCATCGAAGATGAAGATGAACTCAGGCAATGCTTGTATTATCTTCCGGTTTCGCTCTTCCACGCGCGATAAGTGTGCTTCGCGTTCGCACTGCCCGGTGACGTTCACGGTATAGCATAAGAGCCTTTCCGGATTTCCACTTTTATCTTTCTCTACAGATAAGAGGTGGTCCTCCAACCAGACTATTTCGCCATGCGCGCCTACGCAACGCACCCGTAAGACATTGGACTCATCAAAGCCATCCAATTTCTTTTGAAAGCCATCCAACGACACCAAATGCTTATCATCGGGATGCACAAAGCTACAGAACTCTTCCAAATTCTGATAACGGATGCCGACTTTATCCAAGCCTAAACTTTCGAAATATTCCTGAGTGAAAGTGCACTCCAGGGTATTGATATTTATCTCCCAGAGAGCTATCTGATGGGCAGCCAGAACGGAGTTGACCTTCAATAATTTCTCTTTCAGTAGTTCCGTGTTCTCGTCTTTCTCGGTAGTAAGAGAAGCGGAATCATGCATTTTTATTTTGTCTTGCGCCATAATAACAAAGTGTATCATGTAAAGGCTACGAAAATTAAGCAAATGTAATAAAAAAGAGTAAGTAATATACAATCGCGTTCTTTTTTTTACCCCAAAAGGCTATCTTTGCAACTCAAATAACAATTTTTATGATGAATCAGGATACCATCTGTGCCATTGCCACGGCTCAAGGAGGAGCAATCGGAAGCATTCGCGTCTCAGGAGCGGACGCCATTCGTATCACCAGTCGCATTTTCACCCCGGCAAAATCCGGTAAAACGCTGGCGGATTGCAAACCTTATACATTGACTTTCGGAAAGATACATGATGGAGAAGAAATCATCGACGAGGTTCTTGTCAGCCTGTTTCGCGCCCCGCACTCTTACACGGGCGAAGATAGTACGGAGATCACCTGCCACGGTTCGAGCTATATCTTGCAACAGGTTTTGCAATTGCTCATCAAGCACGGTTGCCGCCTGGCGGGACCGGGAGAATACACGCAACGCGCCTTTCTCAATGGCAAGATGGATTTGAGCCAGGCCGAAGCCGTGGCGGACCTGATTGCTTCTTCGTCTGCCGCCACCCACCGCCTTGCCATGAGCCAGATGCGTGGCGGATTCAGCAAGGAACTTACGGAGCTACGCAACCAGTTGCTACACTTCACTTCACTGATTGAGCTGGAACTTGATTTCAGCGACCATGAAGAGTTGGAGTTTGCGGACAGAACGGAGCTTTGCCAACTGGCGGATCACATAGAGGGAGTCATTTCCCGACTGGTACATTCGTTCAGCGTAGGAAATGCGATCAAAAACGGCGTACCGGTAGCCATCATCGGCGAAACGAATGCCGGGAAGTCAACGCTCCTCAATGTATTACTGAACGAGGACAAGGCTATCGTGAGCGACATTCACGGTACTACGCGCGACGTGATTGAAGATACGACCAATATCAGCGGTATTACTTTCCGTTTCATTGACACGGCAGGTATCCGCGAAACCAATGATACGATTGAGAGCCTGGGCATAGAGCGTACGTTCCAAAAACTGGAACAAGCGGAGATCGTGCTTTGGATGATTGATGCAACGGACGCAACGTCGCAAATGAATCAGCTATCGGGGCAGATACTTCCGCGCTTGGAAAGAAAGCATTTGATATTGGTATTCAACAAAGCGGATTTATTGGGTACGGCTCATTCTGATGAGGTGTTGTCTGCGGCCTCTTCCATCATTCCTGACGCCGAATGTATTTTTATTTCCGCCAAGAAAAGGCAAAATACGGATGTGCTTCAGAAGAAACTTATAGCTGCCGCCAATCTGCCTGCGATAACCCAGAACGACGTGATAGTGACCAATGCCCGCCATTACGAAGCCCTTACGCATGCTTTAGAAGCCATCGGACGCGTACAACAGGGATTGGCAAACAATCTTTCCGGGGACTTCGTAGCCCAGGACATCAGGGAGTGCATCTTCCACTTGAGCGACATCGCGGGGGAGGTGACGAATGATATGGTGCTACAAAATATATTTCAACACTTTTGCATCGGAAAATAGATAGTGATTACCAACGATTAGCATAGATTACTATTGATTGATAAGGCGTTCATTATGAGCGCCTTTCTTTTTGCTCGTATTAGCGATAGTCATCGTTGATACTCGTTTTTCAGCTCATTTTTGTACCGTATTTGAGCCTCGGAGGGTTGCAACAGAAAACAGGTTGGAAAGGTCGTGGAGAAAGTTGACAATGGTTGACAATGATTTACGATGGTTGACAGAAATCGGAAGAAATAAAGCGAAGTATAACATTAAAAATGAGCAAAAATGGCAAGTAGTAGCATTAGAATTAAGAAGGTATGCGAGTGGTGTGGAGAAGTTTTTTACGCACAGAAGACAACAACGAGATATTGTTCTCATCGCTGTAATAGCAAAGCTTATAAAGAAATTACTCGCAACAAGCGAATTCAGGATACTGAAACAAAAACAGATATTCTTATCAGTCAGCAACCCATACAGATGATAAAGGACAAAGAGTTCTTATCTTTTGCGGAAGCAGGAACTTTATTAGGTATATCAAGGCAAGCTGTTTATAAAATAGTTGCAGCAGGACATTTGAAAGCATCTAAAATCAGCAGCAGACTTTCATTTATCAAACGAAACGATATTGAGAATATGATTGAGAATAAACCCTACGAAAAAAGAAATAAAAAAGATATTGCCCCTATCACCGAGTTCTACACCACCGCCGAAGTCAAAGAGAAATATAATGTAGTTGATTCGTGGATATTTGTGGTTGCTAAGAAGCATAACATTCCACGAACTTTTAATCGTGGTAAAACTTACTGGAGTAAAAAGCATATTGATAATTATTTCGGCAAGAAAGCTGCTGACTCGGAAATCACTGAGTGGTACAGCGTACAGGAGATTCAGGATAAATTCGGTATGAGTTTAGCAGCCATCTATACGCTTGCTTCAAAGAATGCAGTTCCTAAAAAGAAAGAGGGGGTTATGGTAAGTTACTCTAAAAAGCACTTTGATATTGCCAAAGGAATAGCTCAGCCTGATGAACCGCAATATTATACGGTGGCTGAAGCAATGGCGAAGTTCAACCTTACACGTGATCAACTTTATCATTATTCCAAGTATCACAATATTCCACGGGTAAAAGTGGGCAAATACGTCAAAATATCACGGCCTGAACTCGATAAGCTTTTTGAAGCGCCCAAAATAGAGTGAATTATTCGACGGTGATGGTGGTCACCGTTGCATCACTGATTTCCTTTGCCACCCAATTTATATGTATAACTTTTTAAATAACAATTGTATGACACACACATGTACCAAAGTTACAGTACGTCAAAGAGCGATCCGTAACGACAAAATTTCACTTTATCTGGATTATTATCCGGCAGTTCGTAACCCCGAAACGATGCAAATGAGCCGTCGGGAATATCTCGGTATCTATATCTACGCTCACCCAAAGAATGAAATGGAGCGTGAGTTCAACAACGATATGCTGAACAAGGCAGAAGCGATTCGCTGTATCCGGGTACAGTCGTTAATCAATGAAGAGTTCGGCTTCTTAGACAAGCACAAGATGAAAGCTGATTTCCTGGCCTACTTTGCCAAAATGATGCGTAGCAAAGACCAGAAATGGAAAGTGGTCTACGCCCATTTCTCTAACTTCGTGCAGGGCAAATGCTCGTTTGGTGAAGTGAATGTTGATCTATGTAAGCGGTTCAGAACTTATCTGCTGAATGCCAAACAGCTAAAGCATACGCGGCACAAAGTATCTCTGAACTCCGCAGCAGGGTACTACTCCACATTCAGAGGTTTGCTAAAAATAGCGTATCGTGATAAATTGCTACGTGAGAATATCAACGACTTTCTGGATAAGATAGAATGTCAGGACGTAAAGAAAGAGTATCTAACATTGGACGAGGTGAAACAGTTAGCTGCAACACCGTGCGACATCCCTGTTCTCAAAGCGGCCTCTCTGTTCTCTTGTCTGACGGGACTTCGTATCAGTGATATCATAAACCTGCAATGGTCGGACTTCGATATTGCCCCCGACCACGGCTATTGTATTCGTATCCGCACTCAAAAGACCAAAACCGAAGCCACGCTCCCCATCAGCCATGAGGCTTTTGAACTCTGCGGAGAAGTCGGAATGGGGAAAGTGTTTAAGGGACTTAGCCGAAGCATGATAAATTACCCACTTAAAAACTGGCTAAAGCAAGCTAAGATAAATAAACATATCACTTTCCATTGCTTCCGGCACAGCTTTGCGACCATTCAAATTGCTGCTGGAACAGATATTTACACCGTCAGCAAAATGCTGACCCATCGGAACGTATCGACTACGCAAATATATGCGGAACTGGTAAGTGAAAAGAAACGAGAATCAGCAAATAAGATCTCTCTAAAATAGATTAATAACGCTTGCAATCATGAACAATATTAATTATATTTGCGCATTATTAGATACATTATTATCATGAAAAGAGCTTTATTACCCAGTCAACAGCGAACGCTGACAACCTTAGGAGAAAATATCAAATATGCACGCCTCCGCCGTGACCTCTCTTCAGAACAAGTTGCAGAGCGTGCCGGAATATCACGAAACACACTCATCAAGATAGAAAAAGGAGACGAGGGTGTCGCTATCGGGTATTATTTTCGTGTGTTAGCAGTCCTTGGATTGGACAAGGATATTTTATTAGTCGCAAAAGATGATGAACTTGGTCGTAGATTGCAAGACGTTAAATTAACAGTAAAAAAACGAGCTTCAAAAAAATAGAAAATGGCACAGATCAAAGATATATATGTATATATGGATTGGCAAGAAAGCGATTCTCCAATTCAAATGGGTGTGTTGCATAGTGAAGTATTACGCGGCAAAGAAGTGTTTTCTTTTGAGAATAACACTGACTGGCTAACCTACAAACAATTCAGAGCCTTGGATCCTGACTTAGCTCAATTCTCAGGGAAACAATACTTGCCGGCCGACAAAAGTAATTTTGGAATGTTTCTCGATTCATCCCCGGATCGTTGGGGGCGTATGCTGATGCGCAGACGGGAAGCGATCAACGCCCGCATAGAAAACAGACCGAGTAGAACACTCACCGAAGCTGATTATCTATTAGGTGTTTACGATGGCAACCGAATGGGAGCTTTACGATTTAAACTATCGCCCGATGATGAATTTATGGACAATAATAAAGCCATGGCAACACCACCGTGGACATCCATTCGTGACCTTGAATATGCAAGTCTTCAACTGGAAAAAGAGAATTTGAAAGACGATGCAGAATATGCAAAGTGGCTCAATATGCTCATAGCACCCGGTTCCTCATTAGGAGGAGCTCGCCCAAAAGCAAATATTCTGGATAATAATGGAGCACTTTGGATTGCAAAATTCCCAAGCGGACACGATACCAAAGATATGGGAGCATGGGAAGCTGTTATCGCAGAGATGGCAAGAAAATGCGGTATTGAGATGTCTGAAAGTAGGGCACAAAAGTTCAGCAACAGACAGCATACTTTTCTCACAAAACGATTTGATAGGATAAATGGAAGACGAATACACTTCGCTTCTGCTATGACATTGTTGGGTTATACGGATGGTACCAACTCAGCAGAAGGCGTCAGCTATTTAGAACTTGCAGAGTGGATTGGACGAAATTGCGACAAGGTATTGCAGAATCTCGAACAATTATGGCGACGCATCGTTTTCAATATCGCTGTATCGAATTGCGATGACCATCTTCGCAATCATGGTTTCCTACTTACGCCTAAAGGCTGGACACTCTCACCTGCATACGACATCAACCCAGATGAACATGGCATGGGATTAAAACTAAATATTTCAGAAGATGATAATTCTCTTGACTTCGAATTAGCATTGAGTGTTGCTGCCTATTTCGGATTAGATAATGCAACCTCGAATGAAATAATAAATCAGACAAAGAAAGTAGTATCAAATTGGCAACAACTTGCCACCCAATATGGAATTTCACGTTCTGAACAAGAAGATAATGCCGAAGCTTTTCGGTATTGAATAGTCTATAAATCCACAGTAGCAACTTTTGCTATTGTGGATTTTCCTCTTGTAAGGGTAGACAAATACTACTACTTCAACGACATAAGCTGTCACTTAGCCCGGAAATTTTAAATCAATAAGTTATTAGTATATATTTGCGCACAAATGATAACTATTGATTAATATGGCAGCAAAAAAGTACGACTACATTATTATTTACAGTATTCTATTTGCATCAATACTCAGCATTGCTGTATTGGTGCGCCTGCTTGTGATTTCGGAACTACAAATGGATGAGTTTTCCGGACTTGTGGCTTTTGTCATAGTGTGTTTGTTGCTCGGAGCCGCTTATCTCAGCTTTCAATCCATTATTGACGTATGGTTGCTGCCTGTGATAGAGCGGACCTTTAGAAAGAAGTATCCGCAAATAGAATGGGAACCGGAGGTTGAGCCTATTGAGTCTATACCCAACGGAGAAATCTCTGTTCCCAACTACGACGAGTATAAACAGTATGCTCAGCAAAAGATTCAGCAAGAACAAGCAAAGGTTTTAGAAAACGTCCTCACCTACACCGTACAAGAACTTGCGTTATATCTGACCGAGAGTGAGTTGCAACAACTCTGTGAGCATATCCGCTTCTTTCAATATGCTACTGAGAATGAGTACAAACAGATAAAAACACCCATTGCTATTGATGCTACATTAAAATCAATAGATTTAATGCACTTCGGTTGGAATATCGGCAACCAGTTCAAGAAAACAGGAATAGAGACAGCAACTTTTGTTAAACGGGTATTTGCCGAAAGACTAAAGGAGAATGAGATTTCCACAATAAAACGAAAACTAAGAGCAGAAGGAGCATGCATTATCAAGATTAAGGAGAAACTATAAATATTAATTTCTACTCTCGCTTTGGGCGGCAACATTACATGGGCAGACTTACATACGCCTTAACATCCTGATATACAGCCACAATCATCAATATTAAAGCTTACAACAGTTATATCCCAGTGAAAGAATCCACCGTAAAATCACTTATTTTCTTTGTGCGTCGAACTTAAAAAAAGATGCGCTTATGTATAATGATGAAATCACTTTCGATAAGTTACCGCAAGCGATAACTTATTTGATCGAACAGGTCGCTGAGTTAAAACAAATGGTGTTGAAGCTGCAACCAACGCAATCAGAGAAGCATGTATTGATAGAGATAGACAATGCATCACGAATCATTAAAAAGGCCAAGTCTACCATCTATACCCTTGTACGCAAAGGGCTTCTCCCCTATTACAAGAAAGGAAAGAAACTCTACTTTTACGAAGATGAACTATTGGCGTGGATTGAGAATGGGCAAAAAAAGACCTCCGAACAGAATTATGACCAAATGTTAGCTTCAATGCAAAAAAGTATGCGCCGTAAACCGAAATCCGGTTTCAGTATCTAACCTCATTATACCAATAATGTACCGCTTGTTCTTGTTTTGCGTTGCGTATGTAGCTTTGTCATGTCCGATACCGTGTAAATTGGTGCAGAGAGCAACATATTTTTTTGCAACCAGCATATTTTCTCCGTTTTTAATTGCCCGGTTCTCCGATAATCCATTCCTTTGCAGCAGAACAATACATTTAACTATGGAACAACCCGTTTTTGTAGCACAATACACCTTCCTTGCCGTTCCCGAAACTATCGAGGAAGAACGCTGCATTTTAGGCAAGGTCGCCCTCCGGTGCGAGTACGTGATCCGTTTCGAGGACGACGGCAAATTCTATTTCCTTCTCGAAACCCGTTCCGATTACGAGGCACAGTTCGCCCGTTACGGCTGGTACATCGTCAGCCAGAGCGATTTCAACGAAAGGCTCACTATCGGCATGGGCTTGTACGAGAGCGGGCATTTGGCAGGTTTCATGTATTATTTGAAGTCCGGTAGCGAGGACGAAGCCCGTTTGTGGAACAGCATACTTATCTTTACTTTCTTCAAGGACTTCCGCAAAGCCTTTTTCCCGTTGGATAACCGTTTTCAGGGTTTCTTCCGTCTGGACGGGAGCCTGTGCCTATACCTGTATGATTATTGCCCCGTCCGTCGTAACGACAAGATCACTTTTGAAGGCAAGAAAATTTCCAACCTTATTTTCAAATTCAAGTCCGGGCAGGTAACCGACCTCACCACCAAACTCTTTTCCATCGCTATCAGCCGCATTCGTGTCATTCAGGAGAACAAGCATCGTGCCGTCCTGATACCTATTCCCGCATCCACCCGTGAAAAGAACTGCATCCGCTACCAAGAGTTTTGCCGCAAACTGTCGGCGGACATCGGGGTAGCCGACGGCTACGAAGCCATCACCCTGACCGCAGACCGTCCCCAACTCAAAGGTACGCACGGGAAGGACAAGACCGCCAACCTGCAATTTCATCCCGAATATTTCAAGAACAAATGCGTTCTGCTTACCGACGATCTGCTCACGACTGGAGAGGGCTTCATACAAACCCGCCGTAAGCTGATCGAACACGGTGCGAAATTCGTAATCGGTCTGTTCCTTGCCAAGACGATAGCTTTCGAGGACGAACAGGAATAGCTATTCTGTTTTTGCAGTAATTTCATCTATTAGGTTCGTGATTTTCTCAATAGAATACTTTTCTATAAATCTTTTGTTTGCCGCTTCTATCTTTAATTTCTGGTTGATTAATTTTAGTTGCGATAAATCTGATTGACAATATTTGCTCAAGCATTCTATTTCATTGCCGGAAGAGGTAAGTTTATAACGGAATAATAAGAAATGCAGGAAAGTATTTCGTGATTCATTTGATAATCCCAAAATACTATTCGAAACTTTATCAACATCAGCCTCTTGAAATATCGAAGTATCCTTATAAGATTTCTGTTTAACCGGAAGTACGTCATTAAGTGCCAAACTCAAACGTTCGCATGTTTCATCCGTCAGATTTTCCAACATAACAGATACTTTATTGGGGCATTTTTCAAATCTTTGCTCAAACAGTTTTTCAAAATACACAATCAGGTCACTCAAAATCTTGTTAGAACCGCCATTATTATGACTTTTTGTACCTGAATGTACTTTTGATTTGCAATTCAATAAATCGTCAATGTCGTAAATTCCTTCCATCAGCCTGTCTATGGAATGTTTACCTTGGGCAATGATGTCCTTTTTGGGTACAAAAACAAGATTGTCATTATATAAGACCGATAGAATTGATATAATGACAAATAGTTCTTTTAAATCTGTACTTTTATCCTCCAAATAATATCGTACCGTTTCATTGTAATATTTTTCATATTCTTCGTTACCTAACCTCCAATAGTCATATAGGTATTCCCAACTTTTCAAACTGGCATTTTCAGCAGCAAAATATTGTCGCAAGTATGTTGTATCAAAATATCCACTTTCCAAGTAACAAACAATTTCATTGACAAGAAAATCACTGAAAATATCCAACTTCTTACCTATTTCTATAAAGCGGTATTTGGACATGATTTTTTCACGTTCTTCGTTTTTTTCTTTATCGGTAAACATTCTGGATAAACTATTAAATAAACTTCCAATCTGGGTATTTCCACTTTTATATTCACAATAAACAGCGACAAAGTTTGCCAATAACGATGTTATGATAAGTTTGTATTTAGAAGATTTATGATAATGTTCGGGTAACGCCATGACTATTCTATGATAGTCGTTCAAGCATTGGCGGAGTACTCTCAAGTTATTAAATTTAGAGGCATGGAATATTTTGATTATTAGCTCTTTGTTTTCCGACAGAAGATTTCTGTTGTTAGTAGATATTTCATTAATGAAAAAATCGAGTGTCTCTTCTACGTTTACTGTAATTTCGAAAGTTCGTCCGATAGTTTTCTCTTTGAAATCTTTAAACTTCAAATTACTATCCTTATTCTCCTTTGCGGTAATTTTATCTTCATCACCAATGATGATAACCTTGCATTTACAGTGTTCTGAAAAGTAATTGATGTATCCTAACAAGGTTTCCAATTTTACATCACATCTTTCGAGGTCATCAAAAATCAAAATCTTATTCCCTTTTATCTCGATATTGTCCTCTTTCAATAATAGAATGGAATCCAGATTATAGGTTACACTTCCTTCATTTTTTCCATTACCATCCATATCGAGATCATACTTTAATGCGATTTTTGAAGCGACTTTTAGTATTTTCTTAGCAAACTTCATTCCTTTGCTATATAACCACGGAGAAATTTCTTTATTGATTTGTTCTGTAATCTGCTGGATATTGGTCAAACCGTATAAAGAAACATAAATAGGTTGCCATTCTAACTTGTCTGCATCCTTGTTGTTGTTCAACTGCTTCATCCATTGATGAATGAAGAATGTCTTACCACACCCCCAAGCTCCTCTTAGCATAATTGCATATTGTGGATTGGGTATTTCGACGTATTCATTTAAAAAGTTGATTATGTTTTTATTCATGGCTACATTAGTTACTGGTTTCAAAGTTACTGAAAAGAGCAATAAATCTGAATTAATTCTTGAAAAATAACAGTTTGCTTCTCGTTCTTGTACACTAAATAAATTGTCTGTAAATTATAATATCTTGTAGAAGCCAATATCTCTGTTTTTTTATGTATTTGTAGATGTTTTTGGGGCGTTCCCGTAAACGGTCGGGCTTTCCGTTACAAGTCCTCGCCGGATCTGTGGGCTTTCCCCTACAATCCCTAACGTGTAAATGCGGCTTTACCTACATTACATTCTTTTTTTCATTTACTCCCGCCCACCCGTCAGTGGTATAGGTCTGTCCCTGCTTCCCGTTCCCCTTCAAGCACTCCGGCAGGCTACATGCCAGAAGGTAAACGCAAAGCCGGGCAGGACAAACGGAACACATTCGTCCGTGCTGCCACCCGGAGCTTCGCCTGCTGTCGAAACTTTCCGTGCGCCATCCCGTCCGAATAAGTTCCCTTGATGTTTGTCCCGGCAGCCCCTTATTGTCTTACCCGTTTTTCCAACCGTTATTTTCCTCTTTTGGGGCTTTGCCATGACTAACAGGATAATCCTTTGTCTGCGGAACTTTCCGCCCGTTTCCGCCACTACCTTCGCACGGCCATCCGCAAAAGCCGGATAGCTGATTGCTACGTCCGTTTACCGTAACCGGACGAAAAGCACCTCGCCAACCCGCATAACACATTGCCACGCAAGCATTTTTCTTTCTAATCCGATAAATCGGCAAAAGAAGAATACTTGCGTGGCAAAGAGTTGTCTTTCCACCCCGCAATCACCAACCCGTATTTCTTTCTTTTCCGGAAACCGGAGTTCCCGGTTTTCCAAACAGAACTTTCCCGCCTTGTACCGGTAAGTAATCTATCATTCATTCCATTTACTAAAGGGCTGAATTTTTCCCCTTAAGGCTGATTGGGAAAACATTGACGAAGGTAGGCGGGGGAGAAAGCAAATCCGCAAAAAATGCCAAATCTCCACCCTGCGGGTAGTATTTACCATTTTTTCAGATAATTGCAATTCTCCCTTTCCGCTCTTGATTATTGTCAATGTTCTTCCCAATCAGCCAAAGGGAAAAAATTTGGTGGGGGCGACAAGCGATGATAACAAAAACAAGTAGTAACAATTTTAAAGCGTAAAGTTATGGCAACGACAACAAACAACACCATCGAGAAAATTTCTCCCGTGTTCACCGATTTATTTATCAAGAAAATCGAAAGTCTGAAAAGCGACTGGCAAAAACCGTGGATAACGAGCCTTAAACACGGTTTTCCCCGCAACCTAAGAGGAACGGTTTACAATGGCGGTAACATTTTAATGCTGCTGTTTTATACCGAGTTTATGAAATTCACTTTGCCCGTGTTCCTCACGTTCAACCAAGCCAAAGCCGAAGAAGTGAACATCAACAAGGGCGCACACTCGTTCCCCGTTTACTATTGGTTCAAGTTCGTGGTACACAAGGAGAGCAACAAATCCATACCCTACGAGGAATACTGCAAGCTATCCAAAGCGGAAAAGGACGAATACAAGGTAATACCCCAAATGAAATATTACAATGTGTTCAATCTCGACCAAACCAATTTTGCGGAGAAATACCCCGAACGTTTCGCCAAGATGCAACAAGGCGAGCAGCCCGAAAACCATTCGGACGGTATCGAGTGCGGAATGTTGGACGAACTGATATATATGCAAAATTGGTATTGTCCTATCAAAGTGAAATATTCCGATAGTGCTTTTTATGTACCCTCAAATGATTATATCGTTTGCCCCGAAAAAGAGCAGTTCCCGCAGGGCGTGGAATTTTACGGAACACTTTTGCACGAAATGGCACACAGCACAGGCAACTCCCAACGCCTGAACCGCACGTTCGGCAGCTTTTTCGGGGATGAATTATACGCCCGTGAGGAACTTGTAGCCGAACTGACATCAGCCCTTTGCGGTGCTTTCTTCGGTATCGTCACCGCACCGCAGGACAACAACGCTGCCTATCTGAAACACTGGCTCACCAAGCTAAAGCAAGAACCCGCCTTTTTAATAGATATTTTAGGCGATGTGAACAAGGCTGCAAAGATGATAACCGAGCGAGTGACAGAGCCGATAAACGAACCTGTTGCAGCCTAAACGATAACAGGAACAAGAATATTAACAAACGGGTGGAGCAATCCACCCACTAAAAACATAAGAAGATGAAAACACTATCAGAAAAGGAATTTAACGAGTTCAACGCAAAAGGATTATTCACGGACAGGGCGGAAAAGGCAAAGAAAGACCTGTTGCCCGTCATGCAGGAAATACGGAAGTACATACCCGGTGTGGAATACGGCTATCATGTGATAGGCGGTCAATATCCCGAATTTTACGGTGTCCAAATCGAGTTCACGCAAAACGGCATCCGCTTTCATTTGGATAAAATATACAAAGAAAACAAATACAAGATTGCCCCCGACATGGGACATTTTAAGAACGTCAATCGCTACGACATCAAGAGAGTAACCAAGCAATATGAAAAGCCGTGTAATATCGGTACGTTCACCGCCAAGAAAGTGAACGACTGGATAAACTACTATACTTCGATATACAACCAAGTAGCGGAAGAAGAAACGGAAAATGCGCAAAAAGTAGCGGAGTTTCTCAAAAATATTGAAAATGAACCTATAAGATGGCAGAAACAAGACCATTCAAAAGGAACGATTACCCGCAACGGATTATGTTTCACTTTCTACATAGAAGAAGGACATCTTTCTTACGAGTTAGCCCTTTGTTATTGCGGTACGACTGATTATAATAAATTTCGGTTAATAGCTGACAATCAATTTTTCCCGAAAGGTAACTATTAACAACAAGGGCGGAGCAATCCGCTCGCAACACCCAAGAACATGAAAACGATACTCATTTCAAGACTGATTTACCGCCTTATCCTTTGGTCTGTAGTGATTTACTTTTTCACCACCACCGCAGGGCAGTTTTTCGCTTTACTGTTTGCCGTACTCCTGTTTTACTTCGTGGCACGGTTCATTCTCGCCCTTGTTTGGCGGTTGTTTGTGGGTATCGTTTTTGTGCTGATAATCATTCTTTTAATATTCTGAATTATGGAAGGAAAGAAATTCAAGCACAAATATTTGTCATATCTCACCTGTGAAGTCGTGGCGGAAACCCGCAGAGGGTACAAGGTATTAGAAACCCAAACATTCAGCGGACGCAAGAAGCCCAAGACAAAGACCGCCTATTATTACAACGTTGATTTTGACAAACAGCGTGGAATATGGGAAGAAATAACCAAGTAATAACATTCAAAAATATACCAATATGGAAACAAAGACATTCATCAAGAACGGAACAGCCGAAACAAAACTGTTTGGCGAGGAAACTTATAAACAATGCTGTTTGGGAGCATTCAGAGGGGAAATTTATTTCGATTACAAATACCGCCATACCAACGGGCAGGAGTTCACAACCCTACGCAGGACGTTGATACAATGCCGTGCCGAGCGTGATTTTTGGTTAAGGGAAAAGACCGTTTCTTTTTCGGGACACCGAGCCGAGAGAATGACAAGGAACAGCCCCGACACACAAAAGCGATTGACAGATATAGGCTTCGACACCTATACAGCAATAACCGAACTTTGCAAACGTGACTACCATACATTTTTGTCGGGCATGGCGAACGGCTTCGACCTTATCGCAGCCGAGGAAGTTCTAAACGCAAAAAAGGAATTTCCATACATTCAGCTAAAAGCCGTTATCCCGTTCAAAGGACAGGCAGACCGATACACCCAAGCCGACAAGCAGCGTTATAACGCTATTTTAGCCCAAGCGGACGAGGTGATAATATTGCAGGATGAATATTCAGACCGTTGTTTCTTGCGACGTAACAACTACCTGTTGGATAACTCCGCTTATCTCGTGGTATTTTACGACAGCACCCCAACGGGTGGAACTGCCTACACGTTACGCCATGCAATGGAACGGAAAATAGAGTTTCAAAACGTATGTTACAACCGCAAATAAGGCTCACAAGGGCGGAGCAATCCGCCCGCTACTTTCTTTCGGTGAGCCGAAGCGGTGAAAGAAAGATAGCAAAGAAACCATTTTTATCAACAGAATTTTAATCAACTTAAAAAATAACAGAATTATGAAAGCAACAGTAAATCAATCAGCAGCAGAGAGAAACATCACATTGGTAGCATTGGCAAACATCCAGCCGAGCAGTTTTAACCCCCGCAAGCACTTCGATGAAGCGAACCTGTACGAACTTGCCGGGAGTATCAAACAGCAGGGAGTTTTACAACCTATCACCGTGCGCCCCATAGCGGAAACAGACCGTTACGAGATTGTTTTCGGTGAGCGCAGATACCGTGCTTCCGTCATGGCAGAAATGGAAGATATACCCGCTATTATTTCGGAACTCACGGACGAGGCAGCCGAAGAAATGGCGATAACGGAAAACTTGCAGCGCAAGGACGTGACACCTATCGAGGAAGCCAACGCCTACCAACGCATGATTGAAACAGGAAGGCACACCGTAGAAACATTGGCGGTACTTTTCGGCAAGAACGAGAACTATATCCGCACCCGTCTGAAATTCACCGCCCTAATTCCCGAAATCGCCACCCTTTTGGAAACGGACGAACTGACTATCAGCGTGGCAACCGAGATTTGCCGATACGGTGAGGATATACAAAAAGAGGTGTACGAGAAACATTTGCAGGACGGTAACGCATACAACAGTTGGCGAGGGCTGAAAGCTGCCGATGTTGCCAAGCGAATAGAGAGCAATTATACCACCGATTTACGGTATTACTCCTTTGACAAGACCGAGTGCGCCACGTGCGCCCACAACACGAACAACCTGTTGTTGTTCTGTGACGGAGGGTGCGGACATTGCGCCAACCGCACGTGTCTTGCCGAAATGAACGCATCTTTCCTCATGGAAAAAGCCGTTCAAATCATGCAGCAGAACCCGAACGTTTCACTTTGCCGTGACCGTTACACCACAAACGACACTGTAATAGAACGGTTAATCGCTTTGGGCTACGAGGTCGAAAACCTTGAAACGTACACCACTTTCCCCAACAGCCCCCAAGAACCCAAAGCCGAGAATTTTAACGACACCGAAAAGTACGAGGAAGCCCGTACCCGTTACGAGCAGCAATGGGCTGACTACATGGAGAAGGAGGAAGAAATCACCCGCAGGAGCGAAGCCGGAGAAATCACCGTTTACTCCAAGATAGGGCAAAAGGAGATTGTTTTCTGCTATGTGGAGAACGTGACGGAACAGGCAGCGGACGGGACAGCCGTACAAGTACCGCTTTCACCCGTGGAGAAATTGGAGAAACAGGACGAGCGCAACAAGGAGATAGCCCTTGAAAAGACGGTTGAAGATACCAAACGGCAAATAATGGAAGCCGACATCACGGGCGGTAAGTTCAGTGCGGACGAGGAAAAGATACTCTATTTCTTCATGCTATCCCATTTGCGGGAGGAGCATTTTACAGCCGTAGGCATCACCGAAGAAGGGAAACACTACCTCACGGACGAGGATAAAATGAATATTGTGCCTAATCTCACCGTCAAGATAAAAACTATCATCCGCAGGGATTATCTGATAGCCAATTTCCGAAGCGCATACGGCAACAATACCGAAGCATCCCTTTTACTTGACTTCGCCCGTAAGCACATGCCCGAAGAACTTTCAGCCATCGAAAGCGGATATAACGAAGTTTACGAGAAACGACACCAGCGCATCGAGGAACGCAAAGCCGTTCTTTTGGTACAGGAAAAGACAAGGGCAAAAGGGCATGAAATCACCCAAGCCGAAGAACAACAGCAACCCGAAGGGATTGCAGCCTAACCAAACAGGGAGCAAGGGCGGAGCAATCCGGCCGCTACTTTCTTTCGTGAGCCGAAGCGAAAAAGAAAGATAGCAAAGAAACCACTTTATTAACTTTCTAATTTTTTAGCAATGAAACAGGAAATCAGACAAAATAATATAACCATACTCCACAGCGAGGACGGTTGCAGTATTCCCGTCATTTTCAACAATCTCACGAGAAAGAACTTTAAAGGGAAGGAATATTCAGACTATATACGTTACATAGCCATTCCCGACATGGGATTTACTTACGGGAAGATAGAATATTATTCAGACGGAAAATTAGTCACAACGGGAGAAATCAAGCCATAACATTCTCCTTTTGTTTCATCGCCGGAAGTCCGGGACGGGTAGCGATCCGCCCGGACTTCTTTTTTACCGTTCTTTTGTTTTTCACCGGATATTTTGCCGGACTTCTTTCTTTCGTGAGCCGTAGCGGAAAAGACAAGAAGCAAAGAAACCACTTTAAAAAGTCAGTTCAAGAAAAGAATGTTCAAAGGAACACCCTTTTCTTTTTTTTATCTCTAAACCGGAATCTACTTAACTTGGAATAGTGCAATGTAAATAAATGGAATGACTTAACTATTATTTCAAATTTATTATCATGATGTATAAATATCAATCTATAACTTTTATATTCAATGCTTGTATCCTTCTTTTTGTATCTGGCTTAGATATTTCAAATGAAACTTTCTTTCCTTCAAGATTCGAATAATCCAATTCTGGATTATTCGAAAAATGAAAAAAGAATTCTTCGGATCTTAATTTTATATAACCGCAATAAATACCAGCTCTATTTTTCATAACCTTTTTCACTACTCCAATATTCTTAATAATATCACCTTCTGTTTTCGAAATATTAATTTTTTTACCATTATTCAATGTTTTGAGTATTAATTCTGTAAACTCTTGAACATCTTTCATTGCATATTTACTTTTCTTCATATGCTGAGTCCATTCAGTTTTACAGGTATTAAATAAATTTATAGCATCATTAAATATCCCTTTTGCGGTCTCGGTATTATATAGACTTTTCAATATACTTTCTGAGAATTTGTCTATACTCTTTTCTTGAGATAAATGCGGTCTTTTTCCTGCAACCATCCAACAATAGATCATCAAGATATGTGCTTTGAATGGCTTCAAATCTCTGCTGAATTTTCCTTTTCTAAAGAAGCCTTCAAGGGTATAAAAAGCATAAGCTATTGCAAAATATGGTAATTTAGAATGTTCTTCCAAGAAAATATCTTTCCCAAACTCTTTAAGCAATATTGATTCATGTTTATGGGCAAGATGTGGGTTGTACATTAAGGAGCCCACAAAGTATTGTGTCAATATTCTTAGATTTATTTTCTGAATTGGTTTAATAAGTGGATTATGATTATATTGTTTTGCTCTCCTTTCATAATATATTTTATCTTGAAAATCAGAAACATAGGCATTGAAAAATATTTCTAAATCTTTATGAAATTTTTTGGTGCCTTCAAAAGCTTCCTCTAACACAATACTTTGCCTATTTGTTCCTTTAACTATTTCATTTGATATTTCAACATTTTTTGTAGCAATAATTTTCATTACTATTGTTGTATCACTCAAATCCAATCCTTCTTTTCTAGCATTATAAATCACATGACAAGTTTGACATCCATTTACAATTTGAGGATTTTCTATTCTTAATTTCCTATTATTGGGAACAAATTCATCACAAACAACAGCAATTCCATTATTTAATAAAACGAACTTTTGAGGATCACTATTAATTGTATCATATATCTCCGAGTTTACAGTGTTGTCACCTTGATAGTCTCGAACATTATCATTAAAAAGAGACTTACGTATAACGTCGCCATCTGCAACAAGTAGCTTATATAATTCACTTGCCTTACATAATGCCACACATGAATTTTCGACTTTCTCTACTGGGGTTAAGTCCATCGTATCAATAACTTCTATCACAGTAGAGAATTTGTTCTCATTTTCATCTAAAATACATTTAAATCTTTCACTGTCAATAATTTGGAAATCTACTTTTGAACAAAAATTATTTGATAATATATCTTTTTCTGCTTGTTTTTTCGTCCCTTCATGTAATGGATCATTATTCCATTTTCCCATAACAACGTAGTACAATCGAACTATAGGAGATTCTTTCCAGTAGAAAGTAATGTCTTCACTAACCAAAAACTCTTTTATTTGATATATTTCCTTGATCTTATCATTAAAAGGGTAATCTGGTGTTGCAGATAAAAAATTACGGACACCTGAAATAAAAGAATTCATTTCCGATACGCTGAAATGGGATTTATTTTTAGATTGTATAAAAATAAACTCAATACTGATTCTTGAGAATTTTGAGATAATATCTCGTATCTCATCAGTACTCTTAACTAAAATTCCATTTACCTTTATAGCTATACCGTCTATTCCAGTATCACCAGGTCCTCCAACTCCTATGAAATCAACTAATTCAGAGTCAGCATTAAATGCATCAGGTTGATGTTGAGTCAATATCGCAATGTTCACAAATTGTTCAAATGCTTCATCTTCAGGAATTCCTTGGAGTTCATAATTCTCACAAAATTTTTTAAAGCGTGCATTTATTATAGGTTCATTTGTCATATTTTTAAATTTAAAGGTTTAACACTAAGCAAATATATAAAAAATAAAATTCTTATGAACATAAAATTATTTTTTTCTCTCATTTTAAATTGATGTAAAGAAAGAGGCAGTATAGTTCGAGCGTTTTTCACCTCTTCCGGCACATGTTCCAACTGCCAGCCTTCTTCCTCGATGGCAGCACGGCATACCTCTGCCGTGCGCTCATGCCTGCATATAAATTCCAAAGGAACTTGTTTCATTTCTTCTCCCATTCGATTTTTTCCCTATATTTGGTTAATGATTTCACCAGTTCGTCCATATCACCGTGCATCCGGCTCAATCCCTTTTCTACCGTTAGGTTCTCAAAGACAATCTGCTTCAGCAATAGCCGATGGCAGAAGTAGCTCGACCCGAACGGCACTCTATTCAGGTCATTGTACTGTACCCGTTTGTCGAATAGCAGTAATTCCAGTTCTTTCTCCTTGAACAGTCGGCAGGGTGCAGAATCGTTCAGCCAGAAGTTAGACATCAGCAGGGCAAACGGCTTGCCGAAACTAAGGCAACGCTCGAATATCGCTACCTTGTTACTGAACGGAGGATTAGAAACGATTACGTCCCAATGTTCCGGTTCATACTTGAAAAAATCCTGCTCAGTGCAAATATGGGAATGATCCACTTTAAATCTATGCTCTTTCAGTGTTAGTACAAATTCGCTGTGTTCCATATCGAACGGACACCATACCTTTGTCTTTTTGGAAAGATACTTGATGATCGGCAACACCGCATAGCGGGGCGTGTACTTCTCGTCACCCTTGTTGCTTCGCAGATATTTTGAATAATCCATCGCTGCTATCTCTCTCTTTTTCCGAATTGTCATTGTTATACGAAAATTCCAGTTCCACCGCCTGCCCGAACGAATCTTCCACCCACACCTTCAAACTGCTCTGGTCGTCCGATAACGAGGTATAGTACAGCCGGAACGTTTCTTTCTCCAACGGGTAACGGTCATTCGGCAGCAGCACCGTGCCGTCCTCCGTTTTCAACGTCCCTTTTCCGTCATAGAGGAACCACCGGATAGTGTACCGGGTATCTTCCCAGCGTCCTTCCCGTTTGAGTTCACAGCGGATTTCCGCCGTCTCGTTCACCTTCAGTTTCTTCGGGACGGGCATCGTTTCGACGGTGAACGGGTATTTCGTTTGAATATCCAGCTTGTCATTACAGGCAGCGACAAGCACGAGGGCGGCCACTATGTAGCAGCCCACGAGCATTTGATAAAATCTTTTCTTCATATACATTATTATATTATAGTAGTTATCGAATCATAAACCGGACACCCACACCTATCTGCGAGTGGAATCTTCCGCAATCGCCCCCGAACAGCATCCTTTGCCGCCCGTTTACCAGCAGCACGACCTTATCCGTCAGGTAGGCGGACAATTCCAGCGTCAGCGCACCCCCATAGATGAAATGATCCCCGTCCGTGAGCAGCGAACCGTCCGGCAGACGGCTTTCGCCCCAGTTCACCGTTTCATACCCCGCAAGGGCGGACAACCCCAGTGCGGCAAAGAATGTCTTTTTCCTATCAGAGAGGAAGTTCAGGTAATACCCGCCTTCCCCCGTGAACTGGCTTGCCGGATAAAGATTTCCCCGGTAGTCATACCGCTTTTCCAGATACTCCGCACCGACCACCCAATGGTGGGCGTTCTTCGTGTAAGTGCTTACCGCTATCCCGGCATGGTAGCCGAAACCGTCACCGCTTTTCCAGCGCATATTGTCCGAAAGTCCGCCTGTGAATTGGATTCCCCTCATTCCGGGCAGGCATCTTTGGGCGTGTGCCTGGTTAAAATGCAGGCACACCCCGAAGAGCATGATAATGAACAGTACTCTTTTCATGTGTTACTTTATTTTCAGTTCGTTAATCACTTTTGCCGCCACTATATCCGAATTTTCCACCCGGATAGTCTGATGCCTGCCGCCGTTCTTCTCGAAGAGTTCGATTACCAGCACCTTATCGTCCGGTATGGTGAACTGCGGAACGACATACACCGTGCGCACGTTGCTTTTCCCGTTCGTTACCAGCACCTCGTTATAGCTGCGTACCGGATCAACTGCCCTCTCCTGAATGGCGGTACGTTTCGGTACTTTCTTGTCCACGATCTTGAACTTGATAAAGTCCGTGTTGAAAGCCACGTTCGACCGATTTCTCGTTTCCGTGTGGAAATAGAACAGCCCGTTATGCGAATGGATGGACTTCAAAAGGAACTGCACCCCGAAGCGTTTGCAACCCAAATGTCTGATTTCCCGCTTGTCGGCTTTATAGATGCCCTGCATAATCAGCTTCACCAGTAGCGGGCTTTCACTGCCCAGTTCACGGAAATAGATATTCATGCGTGTATGGCTGAAATCCGTCGTGTCCTCATTTTCCAGAAAGTCCTTCATTTCGATGTTCAGCATTTCCGGCTCATGGGCGTAACGGGCGTTGAAACTGTAAAAACTTCCGTCCTCACAGATAACGGAAAAGTTTGTTTCCCCCGGAAACCCTTCTGTCGTGGCTTTCACCCTGACAACATTTTCCGCCCCGTCCGCTTTCCCGGCAATAATCCAATTACTGCCCAAGTCCACATACTTCACGGCAGACGGGAAAATGATGTGTACCGTTTTTGCAAACGTCACCTGCACCCCGTAAGGCGTCACCATCTGCCGATAGGGTAACTTCTGCGTTATCCCTTGATACAGGTCGTTCCCGGCAACCGTCCGTACCGTGTCATTCACTTGTGCGTTCGCACCTATCACCACGCCCATAAGCAGGGCGACCAATCCAAAAATCTTTTTCATTGTCTTTTCTTTTTAATTATTATTATTTTTACATTCTAAGCCTGCATAGCATCCAATCCGCATGGCATCCCGACCTCATTTTCGCAGCGTGAAGCGAACGACCGCAGTGTAGCGTCAAAAAGAAAAAGCTGTTTGAGCGTAGCGAGTTCTTTTTCTTTAGCGAAACGTAGGAAGAGAGTAGCGTAGAAAATGCAGTCTTGATTTTTTCTTTTTGGTATCTTTTTCTTTTGTATCAAGACAAAAGAAAAAGTACTACTCTTTGGCGTACAGCATCAGTTCGTAGCCCGCTTTCAGATGCACTTTCACCGTGCGGAATTTCTTGGCGAGGTACTGGCTGCCGCCCTGCATCACGCCCCTTGTCAAGTCCATAGCGATCTGCTGTCCGGCAGACTGCGCAAACGATATGCTTGTCCCCAGCCCGCCGCCGATGTTTGCAAGAGCTTCCTTTGCCGCTTCCTGTTCCAGTGACGAGGGCACGGACAAGCCTTTTTGCCCGTCGCTGTCATACACCGCCAGTTCCACGGGCAGCAGGTTGCCCCGGTATTCGATGGACGATACCACAATATCCAGCCGTTCCCCCTGTACCTTGCCCGTTCCCGAAACAAGGGTGTTCTGCGGGATCACAAGGTTTCCCGCTTGCAGCGGTTCGAGCAGCCGGAGCTTCACCGTCTGACCGTCCATGATTGTCTGGTCTTGGTGGATGCACGCCCGAATGGTGTTCTTTCCCATAGCATAACCGTCGCCCACTGCCGTGTTGAACCCGTAGTTTCTCGGCTGGCTGTACGCCCGCATGAACTCCGCATCGCTCATCGGTTGTTGCAGTCCCGACACCGTTTGCTGCCGTGCCGCCTGTACCGCAACAGCGGGCTTTCCCGTCCCTTGCCCGGTACTCTGTCCGGTAACGGGAACTTGCACGATTGTGCCGTTTTGTCCCGCCTGCCCGTTCTGTCCCATGTACTTGGCGGCAAGCTCGTAGCTCTTTTCCATCAGGGCGACTTGCTCGTCTATGCCACCCGCCTGTCCCTGCTGTGCTTCCAGTTTCGCTGTCAGTTCCTCCACCTGCTTTTTCAGTTCCTCCTTTTCCTCGTCCACCTTCGGCGTTTCGTAGAACGTGCCTAATTGTCGGTTGATGTCCCGGTAAGCAGCCGTTGAAGAACTTACGCCGCCTGCCCGCGAGCTTCCCGAATAATCCTTGAACGGCTCCCGTTCCGGTTCGCTGTCCGGCAGTTCCAGTTCCACCCCGTCCGCATTGTTATTGCCCGAAAAGGCGAAATCTTCCAGCGAACGCACCTTGTCCGCCTGTTTCTTTTCCAGTCCGGCTTGCTCGTAGGCTTTCCGCTTGTCACCGATAATCCCGTCATTCTCCGGCAAGGGAATGTCGGCATTGAACGCCCCCACCGTTTCCCCGCTTTCGTCCTTTTTGTCCGAAGGTGCGAAGATCAGCCACATCGAGCCGAGGAACAGCAACCCCATCAGCGGGTACACCAGCAGCTTTTTCCGTTGCTGCATCTGTTTGGGCGTTAGTTCTCTGGCGGGCTTCCTGTCCTTTTCACCGCTTTTCTTCCCTTTGTTCTCCGTCCCCGTTTCCGGGGCTGCGGCATCGCTCACCGTCACGTGCTGCGTTGCTGTTTCTTTTTCCTGATTCTGTTCTTCCATGATTTACTGATTGTTAAAAGGATTGATTATACTGTCATTCTTTAGCCGGATTTGGTCGATATGTTCTATCCCCAATTCCTGACCGTCACTTTTGCCGATGTTGTAGATGGCGGCGACGGTCATGTACACCGACAACCCGCCGAACACCACGAACATCACAAGGATAACCACCACCCGCTGATCCGGCGTGATACGCCCGCACAGGCGGCGGAGCTTTACGTCCGCCCGGTCCTGCATATCAGCAATGACCTTTGCCATAAATTTTCCGACCATGCCGTTAGCGTTTGATGGTTTGCAAGTCCTTGTTTTCGGTAATCTCGAAGCCCTCGATGATGAACCCCTGCGGATTGTTGTCACTCCTTACGGCATCCAGCAACCGGCAGCGGGTGACAAGGCTTCGCTCCGTTACCGAGCTTTCCCGGAGGATAATCTGCCGGGCGAACGTCCGCACGTTGTACGGGTACTTGTCAAAGTCGCACCGCACGCTGTCAATCTGCACCATCTGGTTGATGTTGCCGCTGATTACCCGGTTGTAATACCCTTTTTCCGAAAGGTCTTTGTAGTAGTTGAATGCGCTTTTGTCCGCCAGCATCAGCGAGCGTTTGATATTGCTTTCGATAGCCGACTTGTCGGGTGACAACGTGAAGAACAGTTCGTGAAACCTGCGCACATGTTCCCGTGCTTCCACCGGGCGGTTCTGCTGCACGTCCTGCGAGAGTGCCAGCATCAGCGACTTTCCGTTATCCAAGACGTATATTTTCTCCCGTTGCGCTTCGGCGAAACTGTACGATTTCCAAAGGGCGAAGCCCGTCACCACCGCACACAGGCAGATGAACACCAGCGCAAAGAGCCGTATCTGCCTGAAACTCGTTTCTATATTCTTTAATGACTTAAATTCCATTTCTTGATTGATTTTTTAGTTACTTGATAAGTTTTCCGGCAACATTGCCCACGGCAGCACCCGCCCCGGCAGCGGCGACATTCCCCGCTTTGGCGGCAGTCGTGTTCATCGCACGGTTCGCACCGCTTACACCGCCCGCCATGATGATCCAGTTCGCAACGGTAGGTATTGTAAAGTACCCGAATATCCCGATAATCAGGAATACCATGTACACCGTATTCGTGCTGTCCGGTATAAAGGTGGGATCGCTCATCGCCTCTATGTCTTTGGTGAGCATAAGCACCTGAATCCTTGCCAGTACCGAACTGAACAGGTCGCTCACGGGCAGCCACATATAGACGGAAATGTACCGGGTTATCCATTGCGTCAGGGTGCTTTGGAATCCATCATAGACGCTTATCGCAAAGGCGATAGGCCCTAAGATGGAGAGGACGATCAGAAAGAACGTCCGTATCGTGTCTATCACCAGCCCGGCGGACTGGAACAGCAGTTCCAAGAGTTCCTGAAACCATTTGCGTATGTTCTGTTTCATCCGGTACTCGGCACGGTCTATGTACATGCCGCCCATCGTTATCAGGTCGCCAGCCGACCAGCCGAGTTCATCCAGTTTCTTGTCGAACTCTTCCTTATCCACGAGGTACGCCGTTTCCGGATTCCGCTTGTTCGCTTCATATTCCAGCTTGTCTTTCTGTTCCCGGTACTTGTTCATGTCGAAGGTCTGTGTTTCCAGCATCCCGTGGCAGCCTTTCACCACGGGCGAAAGCACCGTGTTGATCGTGCCCAGTACGAACGTCGGAAAGAACATGATGCACAGCCCGATGGCGAACGGGCGCAGCAGCGGGTACACGTCGATAGGTTCGGCACGGGCGAGGGCTTGCCACACTTTGGCGGCGACGTAGAACAGCGCACCCAACCCGGCTATCCCTTTGGCTACGCCCGTCAGGTTGGAGCATAGCGGTATCATTTCCTGATATAGCGTGTGCAATATCTGGTGCAGGTTCTCAAAGTCTATTGATAATAACATCATCTTACCTTATTATATATATGTACAGGAATCCGTTCTCACCAGTAGCGTTCGTCCGCCGAGCCGTACAACGCCATCACCCGGTCGGTGTCCTTCTTCTTTTTCGCCCGCAGGTAACTCACCGAGATATTCTTGTTCGTGTAGTATTGCACGAGATTGCGGTATTCCAGCAGCCTTTTATAGCTTTGGTCGATAATCGCCAGCCGTTCCGCATCCGATAGCGACATTCCGGTGATATTCACCACATTTTTCAAATCCTGCAACACGTCCGCACTCTCGTTCAGCAGCTTTGCATATCCGAAAGAGATCGTGCTTAACTCGTCCGGCGTATAGTTCGGATCACCCAGCATCTTTTGGTAGTTCCGTACATAGATTTCCGAAATATCCGCCACCAGTTCGATGCTTTTCTTCACTTTTACACCGCCCTTAATCACGTCGTGTACATCCTTTAGCGCATCATAGTACCGCTTTCCTTGTTCAAAAACTTTGGCGGTTTCCTTGAACCCGTCCATTGTGTTCTTGGCAGTCGTCGAAGTCTGCGCAATCTGTTTAACGGTGTTGATAATCCCTTGCGCCAAGTTCCCCGGATCGCTCACTACCCATTGTGCGTTAGCCGTACCCGCTGCCAGCAGGCACGCCAACCCCATGACTATCGCTTTTATCTGTTTCATACTCTTACTTGTTTAATTGATGGTTACTCCGTTTATATTCTCCGCCGGGCGACAGGTGTATGCGGTCTTTCTCCTTGTCGTAGGTCAGCATCACCGCCAGCCCCGTTTCGATGAAGAAGTAGCCGTCCGTTTCCCGTATCAGGTAGGTTTCCGTCCGGGTGCTTCCCGCATGGCTTTTCTTTATCACTGTTACCCGGTATTGCCCGTTTTCTTCCGAAAGGGTAAAGGGCGGCTTGCTGCCCGTGCTTACCCAGTCGCCCCGCATCTTTTCCAGTTTGTCGGCGTTCGTTTCCTTGCAGGAAGTGACGAACGCCAATGCCACCGTCACCGCTGACAGCAGCAGGATTAAATTCAATCGTTTCATAATGATTTCGTTTTTAATGATGATTTGTACAACCAGCCGTTTGTACGTTTAGCCGTTTAGTCATTCAGCCAACCAACCGTTTAATCGTTTAGCCAGCCGTCCGGCTGTTCAACCGTTCAGCCGATTAACCAGCCAGCCAATCAACTATCCGGCTACCCGTACATCCGGTTATTCATTTATTTACCCATTGGCACATTATTTACTTGTACTTCGTTTCCGCCAGCCGCCTGATGGCAAGCTCCAAGTCGCCGCCCAACTCTTCCGCAAGGTTGAACACCTCCGTTTTCTCGCTCTCTTCGGTGGTGTACGTCAGGTATTCCGAAGGGCTTACTTCCGTGGCATATACCGCCGACTGCACCCCGTTCAGCCCGATCCATACCTCCTTGTATTTCCGTCCGGGATGGTTGGCAAGGTTGATGGACAAGATTTGCGCTTTCTCCTTTTCCGTCAGTCCGAGCATCGCCTGTATGCCGTCGAACTTGTTCATATACTTTTTCTGGTCGAGCAGTATCTTGCAATCGCTGTTGTTGATGATAGCCTCTTTCACGATGGGCGACGAGATTATATCGTCCACCTCCTGCGTAACTACCACTGCTTCACCAAAATACTTGCGGACGGTCTTGTAGAGATATTTTAAATATTCTGACATACTCGGTGAGGAAAGGGCTTTCCATGCTTCCTCACAGATAAGCATCTTCCGCACCCCTTTAAGCCTGCGCATCTTGTTCAGGAAGGCTTCCATGATGATAATCGTTACCACCGGGAAAAGCTCGGAATTATCCTTCACAGCATCAATCTCAAAGACGATAAACCGCTTGTTCAGCAGGTCGATGTTCTCTTTCGAGTTCAGCAGGAAATCGTAACGACCGCCTTTGTAATATTGCCGCAGCGTGGTAAGGAAGTTGTCGATATTAAAATCATCCCGGCTTACCTTGATGTCCCTTTTCGCCAGTTCCGCACGGTAATCGCCCAGCATATACTCGTAGAAGGTATCGAACGAGGGCACGATGCTTCGGTCTTGCTGTATCTTCCGGATGTATGCCGACACCGCACTGCCCAGCTCGCCGCTTTCCGTCTTCGTGATTTTCTCGTCCTCGCTCTTCCATAGGGTGAGCAGCAACGTCTTTATACTGTCTTTTTTTTCCACGCTGAACTTGTAATCGTCAGTGAAAAAAGGATTGAAACTGATGGGCTTATCTTCCGAATACGTGTAATACACCCCGTCCTCGCCCTTTGTCTTGCGGTGTATCAGTTCGCACAATCCCTGATACGAGTTACCCGTGTCGATAAGTACCACGTGGCTGTTCTGCTCGTAGTACTGCCGGACTAAATGGTTCATAAAGAAGGATTTTCCCGAACCCGAAGGCCCCAAGACAAACTTGTTGCGGTTCGTGATAATCCCCCGTTTCATCGGCAAGTCTGAAATATCCAGATGCAGCGGTCTGCCCGTCACCCGATCCACCATCTTGACACCGAAAGGCGATAAGGAATCTTTATAGTTCGTTTCTTCCGTGAAGAAACACAGGGCTTGCGGGATGAACGTGTAGAAACTTTCCTCGAAAGGAAAATCCCCCTCGTTCCCCGGTATGCCCGCCCAGAACAGCGTCGGCACGTCCGTTGTGTTATGCCGGGGCTTGCACTCCATAAGGGCAAGCTGGCTGCCCACGTCATTCTTGATGTGTTTCAGTTCTTCCCGGTCGTCCGCCCACGCCATCACGTTGCAATGGCAGCGTACCGAGGTCAGCCCCTTGCTGTGCGCTTCGTTCAGGTATTCCTCTATCCATTCCCGGTTGATCTGATTGGAACGGGAATAGCGGGATAGCGACTGCATATTCCTTGCGGTCTGCTCGAAGCGTTTCAGGCTCTCCGTGTGGTTGTCGATAAAGAGGTACTGGTTGTAGCAATGGTTACAGGAGAGCAGCACGCCCACCGGGGCGGCGAAACTCAACCTGCAATCGCTCCGGTCTGTGGACAACCGTTCATAGCGGCTGTCCGTACCCACCTTGCCCGGCAAGTCCTCTGCGTCCGAAAGGGTGTGCAGGCAAAGGATGTCGTCGCCAATGCGCATTTCTTCCGGGTTCAACTGGATGTCTTTCAGCACCGTAGTATCGCTTTGCGAGAGGGAGAAATATTTCTCCACGATGCCCGCTGTCGTTTCCGTCCCGACAATCTCGTCCGTTGTCAGGCGGCGGAGCGTGATAAACCCGCTGTCGTTCATGATTCGCTCGAACTGCCCGACCGCTTCAAGGAATTTCGTTACCGTTTCCTTGTCCTCGATCTCCTTCGGGATAATCTTTCCCTTGCACAGCGTGCTGAACGTGCTTTCCTGACGGCTGCGCACCTTCGTTGTCTTGGTAAGGAACAGGTAGCAGAAATGGTTAAGGAACGGGCGTTCGTTGAAGTGCCTCTCAAACGAGCGGGACAAGAAACTAAGGTCGTCCCTGTTAATCTCCGGCTGGTACTTCTCTTCGATAAAAAAGTCCTGCTTATGCACGATGGAGTAGTCCGGCAGTACCTTTACCGCCTTGTGCCACGCCGAATGTATCGCCTCGTACTCCGTTTGGGTAACGGTGAACAGTTCCGGCAGTTCCACCCGGAAGGCTACCGTCACGTCCGCATCCTTGCTCACGATGCAGCCGTTCTCCACAGCCAAGAGCGGGAACTTGCTTTCCAGCGTTGCCGCTTTCATTACGTTTTTCATTCTTTCTTGTTTTTGGTGGTAAATAATCGGGGAATTTTCAGTCGGTTCAGCACGTACCTCGGATGCCGTTTGCGGGCGGCGGCTTTCATCAGCCCGTGCGTGCCGTACCGGGCGTTCAGCCGGAAGGTGAGCCACACCAGCAGCGTAGCCGCAGCCACGCCGAAGCCGATGCACACCCACTGGTTCACGCCTGCCATGTACAGAATTACGAATACCACGAACACGGCGAGCAGCCCGGCGGCAAACACGAAAAGGTACTGGCTTTCCAAGCCCTTGAACTCCACGTTCCTGCCAATCCCCTTGTTGATTTCAAAGTTCATAAACCGCTTGTTTACAGGAAGAAAGAACGTAGGATAGTGGCGGCAACAATCAGGAAGATACAAGCCCCGAACCACGATGCGGCGGTCTTGCTCGTATCGGGATCTCCGCTGCTGAATTTCCCATACACTTTCACGCCTCCGATTAGCCCGACCACCGCACCAATCGCGTAAATTAATTTTGTCCCCGGATCGAAATACGAAGTCACCATCTGCGTGGCTTCGGTGATACCCGCTTGTCCGTTACCCTGTGCCATTGCACCTGCGGCAGCCATTACAAGGCTTGCCATCAAAAAGATTCTCTTCTTAGTCATTGTCTCAAAAAATTAAATTAAACATGGTTGTTATTCATCAGTCGGGCGAGACGTTGCCGTGCCCCTTCAAACTCATCCAGCATTTCATCCCACACATCTGAACCCATCACGGCGGGCAGCACTTCACGGGCTTGCTGTTTCTCTTGCTCGTTCGCATCGTCCGTTACCATGATCCGGTGTACCTTCTTCAAGTCCTCGAAGGTGTACCCGGTGGCAAAGTCGGGGTTGCCGTCAGGGTAATAAGCCCCCAGTCCTTCTTCCTCTTCCACCTCTTCGGGCGTGGGTACATATTCCTCTTCTTCCGCCTCGTCCTCTTCCGGCTCTACCTCGATGTCGGAGTAGTCCGCATCATCATCCGCCGGGGCGGTTTCTTCCGGTTGTTCCGTATCGTCAGCCGCAGGTTCTCCGGTAGCCGTTTCCGGCAGGTTTCCCGCATCGTTTCCGGACGTTCCGGGTGCGAATTTATCCGTTTTATCCTCTTGATTATCAGCGTGTCTTTGCTTGTCGTTCGGCTCGTCCGTTTGTCTTTTCCGGTAGGTGCTTTTTCCGATAACCGTGTACGGTTCTTCCGTTTTTTCCTCCGGTTCGTCGTCGGCTTCTTCCGCATCCGTTTTCCAAAAAGACCGCATCAAATCGTGACGGAAGTATTGCCACAGCACGGCAAGGTAGTAGAGCAGGATTACGGAGATTATCATTTTCAGTATCATGGCAGTTCCTCCCGGCGTTAGAATAAGTTTTCTATTTTTCCGGCGTAAGCCGCCTCGATTTCTTCCCGGTACTGCTCGAAGTGCTGTGCCAGCACGTTGTCTATGTAGGCGGAAAGCGACACTTTGCCGCCCGTCAGCATCATGGAGATTTTGGCAATCCTCTCGTGGTACTCACGCCGCACGTACACGGGCTTACCGTAACGGGCGGGTATATCCATTCCTTTAAGAAAGGTGCTGTCGTAGTCCGCCGCCTGCTTTGCTTTGCGCCGTTTCCCGTCCGGTACTTTCTCCGCAGGCACGGCAGTTTCTTTCTTTCCAGTTTCTGGTTCTTCTGTTTCTCTCGGCTCTGTTGGAGCAGTACTACCGTTTCCGTCCGGTGTTGCCGTTTCACCCGCCATCATCCGCATCAGCAGTTCCTCGTCGATGGGCTTATCCGTTTGCTGTTTCTTCATAGGTAGGTGATTTTAGTATGGATAATATTTCGTGCGTCAATTCCGGCAACCCGCTGCCCACAACCAGCCGCTTGTCGGGAGCGAACAGCGTGGAACGGAACACCGCCCGGTTTTCCGCGTCCAGTTCCTTGCGGAAGCGTTTCGTGTCGGGAATCTGCGTGGCAAGCATCGGCAGCCCCATTTCGGCGATTACCTTCCCGTAATTTTCGTACACGTTGCTCTTTTCCCGTTTATCCACCTGATTCCAGAAAAGGTAAAGCCCTTTCAGTCGGCTTGTTTCCTTGCCTAACATCATCCGTTGCAGCACGTCTAAAAAGGCAAGCGTGCTTTCCAGCACCGTTTTGTCGGCAACCACCGGGGCGAAAATGTAATCCATCTGTGCGATGGTGCGCAGTATGCCCGACGAGTTCACCGTTCCCGGCAGGTCGAAGAACAGCAGGTCATAGTTTCCGCCCGCCGTCAGTTCCCTTGCCACATCGGGGGCTTGCTCCACCCGGCACTTCTGCACCGGATAGGCGGCACGCCCCGGCTGCTGCATCTGTCCGTAAGCCATCTGTTTCAGGTATTCGTTTTTCAGTACCTCCCGGCTGTCCCTCTCCCGCATTTCGTACAGGCTGTATTGGGGAAAGTCGCAGTCGATCACCGCCAGCGGCACGCCATAATTGTAATGTAGGTAACTTGCTACCAGTACCGTAAAGGCGGACTTTCCGCTGCCCCCCTTTTGTGTGGCGAAAGCCACGTTCAATGTCTGTCTATCCATATCGTCAATCAATTAGTTATTCATTCGGTTGCCTAAGCAATCGGTTATCTGTTCATTCATTCAGTCACTCAATCGGTCAGCCAATCCTCTGGCTGTTTGTTCATCCGGCTAATTCATCATGCGTTCAGCCGTTTGCCCGTTCATTCGCCCAATCATCCGGCTGTTCATCCGTTTAATCGTTTAGCCGTTTAGTCATTTGGCTGTTTAGCCAATCATCCGGCTAACCGTTCAGCCATTCGTCCGTTTATTCGTCCGGCAAAACCATCATCCGTTTAACTGCTTGTTCGTCTGGTTATCCACTCGCTTGACCGTCCGTTTGTCCGTCCGGTCGGATAGCCGTTTTACCGCTTCCACGGCGCAAAGGAATATCAAATTATTGGTAGATTATCCGCTTGATTATCAGCGTGTCACGCATTGTCTTTCTACTTGTATAGTTGTCGCATCCGGGCATAATGACCGGACGGGAAAAGGGCTGTTACTTTGCGGCGTTGAACCCAAGAACCATGAAAATGAAGAAGAGTAGTAACCGCCCGAAGGACTGTTCCGGCAGTCCGCAACAGACAAGGGCATCCCCAATCTGTCCGGTAGGACGGATTTTATTTTCAACCGAAAATAGCAAGTTGTGTGCTGCGGCACTCGCTTCGCTTTCCGTGCCTCACCACCACCTTGCCCCGCTGGTGCAAAATCCTCCGAAGTCGGATTTTCCTTTGCGGGGGAGAGCCGTCCGGCATACGGCAGTTTCAACCCATGTTTCACTTAAAATTTGATAGGACTATGGATAGTCAGAAGAAGTATTCCAACAATCACGGGCGAAAGCCCAAATCCGACAAGATGCGCCACCGCTACGTGTTCCGTCTGGACGACGGGGACAACGCCCGTTTCCTCGCGCTTTTCGACGAGTCGGGCAAGGCGACCAAGGCGGAGTTTATCGTTTCCGCACTTTTCGGAAGGGAGATTAAGGTCATTAAACTGGATAAGGGGACGCAGGATTTCTACATGCGCCTGACCACTTTCCACTCGCAGTTCCGTGCCATAGGCACGAACTACAACCAATGCGTGCGTGCGCTCAAATCCAATTTCTCGGAGAAGAAAGCCCTCGCTTTCCTTTATAAATTGGAGCAGTACACCCTCGAACTGGTGGAACTTAGCAAACAGATTTCCGCACTGGTGGAAGAGTTTCAGACCAAATACCCGGTGCGATGATAGCCAAGATTTCACACGGCAGCAGTCTGTACGGCGTGCTTTCGTACAACCAGTTAAAGGTGGACGAGCTTCATGCCGACGTGCTTTTCGGTAACCGGATTATCGAGCCGCAGGGCGATAACCCCTACACAATAGAGCATCTTTCCCGTTCGTTCGAGGACTACCTGACTGCCAACCGCAAGACCGAGAAACCCATCCTGCACATTTCTCTCAATCCCGATCCGAAAGATTGCGTGAGTGAAGAGCAGTTTATCAAGTTGGCGGAAGAGTATATGCGGCGCATGGGCTTCGGCGACCAGCCCTATATTGTCTATCGCCACAACGACATCGGTAGGGAACACCTGCATATCGTTTCCGTCCGGGTGGACGAAACCGGGCATGCCATTTCCGACAGCTACGAACACGAGCGTTCGATGGCCGTCTGCCGGGAACTGGAACAACAGTTCAGCCTTACCCCGGCAACCAAAAAGGAGTGGAAGGAAGGGCTGCCCTTGTCGCCCGTCAATTACGAGGGCGGCAACCTCAAAGGGCAGTTGGCGGGCGTGATTCGTCCGATAGCCCGTGAATGGCGTTTCCAGTCGCTCGGCGAATACCGTGCCGTACTTTCGCTTTACGGTATTTCGGTGAATGAAGTCAAAGGGGAATATGGCGGACGGGAGTATCACGGCTTGTCCTATTCGGCAACGGATAAGGAAGGTAACAAGGTAGGTAAGCCCTTCAAATCTTCCATCTTCGGCAAAGAGGCAGGCATCGACGCACTGGAAAAGCGTATGCAGGTTTCCGCTGCATGGGTAAAGAAGCACAAGGACATTACAGCCGACACCGCCGCCCGCATAGCGGCAGCCATGCAGACCGCCGGGCATGACCGGGTACTTTTCGAGCGTGAACTGCTCCGGCAGGGTATCGGTGTGGTGTTCCGTCAGAACGAAGCCGGGCGCATCTATGGCGCAACCTTTATCGACCATGCCGACAAGACCGTTTTCAACGGTTCCCGTCTGGGCAAGGAGTTTTCAGCAGGCGTATTTAACGAGCTTTTTGCTGGGCAGGACGGTACGCACTCTGTACAGCAGCAGGAACATTCCGGCGCACCTGAATGGCAGGAACGTGATACAGCGTACCAGCCCGACCACAAGGACAGTACCGCTGAAAATGTGGCAAACGCTTTCAGCCTGTTCGCACCCGTGCAGGGTGGTGCATCCGGCGACCAGTCCGCACCGCAGCAGCGGAAAAGGAAGAAGAAGCGCAGGTACGGCAGGCAGCAGTAGCCTTCCGTTTTTTAGTTTACTCAATTTAAAATTTATATCAATATGCAAAACGAAGACGATTTGCGTGGACTTGCCAAAGTAATGGAGTTCATGCGTGCTATCAGTATTTTATTTGTAGTTATCAATATTTATTGGTTCTGTTACCAGTCCATCCGGGAGTGGGGTATCAATATCGGCGTGGTCGATAGAATCCTGCTCGGTTTCCAGCATACCGCCGGGCTGTTCTCCAATATCCTTTGGACGAAATTCTTTGCCGTGGTGTTCCTCGCCTTGTCCTGTTTAGGCACAAAGGGCGTGAAGGAGCAGAAGATCACTTGGCGGAAGATTATTCTTTCCGGTGTGTCGGGATTGCTGTTGTTCTTTTTCAACTGGTGGCTGCTCGCACTCCCGTTACCCTTGTCAGCAAACACGGTGTTCTACATCGCCACCCTCACAGCAGGATATATCCTACTGCTCATGGCAGGACTGTGGATGTCCCGCCTGCTCAAAACCAACCTGCTTGAAGATGTGTTCAATATCGAGAACGAGAGCTTTATGCAGGAAACTGAACTCAAAGAGAACGAGTATTCCGTCAATCTCCGCACTCGCTTTTGGTTCAGGGGAAAGACGTATGACGGGTGGATTAACCTTGTTAATATTTTTCGTGCGACAATGGTATTGGGAACTCCGGGCAGCGGGAAGTCCTATGCAATTATAAATCAATACATTAAACAGGTTATAGAGAAAGGATTTTCCGTTTTCTTGTACGATTTCAAATATCCCGATCTTTCCGAAATTGCTTACAACCACCTGCTCAACAATCTGGACGGTTACAAGGTCAAGCCGAAATTCTACGTGATAAACTTCGATGATCCGGCGGGTAGCCACCGATGCAATCCCATTCACCCGGACTTTATGACCGACATATCCGATGCCTACGAGAGTGCGTACACGATTATGTTAAATTTGAACCGCACTTGGATCAGCAAGCAGGGCGACTTCTTTGTAGAATCTCCTATCATTCTGTTAGCCAGTATTATATGGTATTTAAAAATTTACAAGAACGGCAAGTATTGCACCTTCCCCCATGCCATAGAGTTCCTGAACCGGAAGTACGCTGATATTTTCCCCATCCTCACCAGTTACCCCGAACTGGAGAACTATTTAAGTCCTTTTATGGACGCTTGGGAATCCTCGGCGGTGGAGCAGTTGCAGGGGCAGATAGCCAGTGCCAAAATCCCGCTTTCCCGTATGATTTCCCCGGCTCTCTATTGGGTAATGACGGCGGATGATTTCACGCTCGACATCAACAACCCCGAAGAACCGAAAGTGCTGGTTGTCGGCAACAATCCCGACAGGCAGGGCATTTACGGTGCGGCTCTCGGTCTGTACAACTCCCGTATCGTGAAGTTAATCAACAAGAAGAAACGGCTCAAATCCGCCGTAATCATAGACGAGTTACCCACCATTTACATGCGTGGGCTGGATAACCTGATTGCCACCGCCCGAAGCAACAAGGTAGCTGTCATGCTGGGCTTTCAGGATTTCAGTCAGTTAAAAAGGGACTACGGCGACAAGGAGAGTGCCGTGATCTGCAATACCGTCGGCAATGTCTTTGCAGGTCAGGTAGTTGCCGAAACCGCCAAAACCTTGTCGGAGCGTTTCGGCAAGGTCTTGCAGAAACGGCAAAACATGACTATCAACCGCAACGAAACTTCCGTTTCCATCAATACCCAAATGGATAGCCTTATCCCGGCATCCAAAATCAGTAACTTGACACAGGGTATGTTTGTCGGGGCGGTAGCGGACAATTTCGACGAGCGCATCGAGCAGAAGATTTTCCACGCCGAGATTGTCGTGGATAACGAGCAGGTCAAACGGGAAACCGCCCGTTACGTGAAGATACCGCAGATTATCGACTTCACCGACAAGGACGGCAACGACACCATGCAGCAGCAGATTGAACAGAACTACTACCGCATCAAGAACGAGGTCAAGCAGATTGTTGCCGACGAAATAGAGCGAATCAAGGCTGATCCCGAACTTTCGCACCTGATTAAGAATGTGTGATAAATGAAAAACGTATATTCCGGCCAGACAGATTGCTGGCGGAATATACGTTTCTATAATCCTACAAATTTATATTTATCAACTATTTCTCACCACACAACGGCAACAGCGCATTAGCCTGAAAGCATCTCAATTCACTACTTCTGTGCCAGTCCCCACAAGCCCCGTTCTTATCGCCCGACTGGTTACGTGCCAGCCCCCGACCATAGTACAACTTTCCGAGTGCATCATTTATTGTCTTCGGTTGCCCCATACTCGAGTAACAGCGCTATTATTTCATCTGCTTGCCGTAACATGTCAGCCTTAAATTGGGGGTCATTAATATCGCTCTCACCTTCTCTCAGCCGTTTAGCCAAAGACAATGGCGTATCTCCCTCTTGATTTTTAATATTTACATCTGCTCCATTGTCTAATAATAGTTTTACTGATTTTAGGTTTCCCCATCCAATAGCATGAAAAATCGGAGTGCCACGAAGTGCCTTTCCGTTGACATCAGCCCCGTTTTCAATCAGGAAAACAGCTCTCGTAAATTCTGGGTCGGTATAGCAGTCTTCTTCTACCATATGGCTCAATAAATAGCTTGACTTCGATATGTCATATCCATTCTCAATCATTTCACGAGCCATATCAAACTTGAAGTATGTAACCAATTTATCAAAGGCACACCCGCTACACTTCTTGGCAACTTTTTCTGCAAGTGGTTTTATTTTTTCATCAGACGCTCCGTCTGCAAGCATTTTATACAATTTGGATCGATTTTTCGTAAATTGATTATCTGGATACTCTTTAATAAAATGAATTGTCGGATATATTGCAAATAAGAGAATGATTGCTGCCCATACCCCGGTAAGTACCCATCCATTGGATATTTTACAAGCAGCAACAATCAGTGCCGTTAGAAAAACGGCAAGCAGCAAGACAGTTACAATGAATCCGATTATCGCAATGCCATAACCATCCCCACCCCCCTGCGGGTCATACTTGCCGGATGTTGGAAATGATAGCGATACAATTGCATCGAATAATGGTTTGGCGAGTATTCCCGCCAGAACTATGGCTATAAATATTAAGATCATTTTCATAACTTCTTAATTTCATGTTTGTAATTTTGTTATTTTTTACCACACAACGGCAACAACGCATTAGCCTGCAAGCATCCCAATTCACTACTTCTGTGCCAGTCCTCACAAGCCCCATCCTTATCGCCCGACTGGTTACGTGCCAGCCCACGACCATAGTACAACTTTCCGTCACTCGGAAAAGCCTTTATTCCTTCGCCGTATGTTTCCGCAGCTTCCTTGAAGCGTTTCAGGTCATACAGCGCACGCCCCAGATTATTATACAAATCCGCATCGGGAGAGCAGTTCTTTATCGCCAGACGATAAGTAGCTATTTCTCCCTCGTAATCTCTTGTTTCATATTGCGCCACACCCAAATTTATATAGGCATCAATATCTTGAGGTGCAATTTCTATTGCCTTATTATAATCATTAATAGCTCCTTTGTTATCACCAAGATCAGACTTACAATTTCCTCTGTTAATATAAACTACTATATCTTGTGGATTCAATTTTATTGCTTTATTATAATCGTTAATAGCTCCTTTATTATCACCAAGTCTTGATTTGCAATTTCCTCTATTAAAATATGCTTTTATATATTGAGGATTGATTTGTATTGCTTTGGAATAGTCTGCAATGGCTCCTTTATTATCACCTAATTTTGATTTAATTAGCCCTCTATTATAATAAGTTTTATAATCTTGTGGATTAATTTGAATTGCTTTAGTATAATCGTCAATAGCCCCCTGATTATCATCTACTTTTGATTTACTTAGTCCTCTATTATAATAGGCTAACATATAAAGAGGATCAATCTCAATAGCTTTGTTATATTCTGCAATAGCCCCCAATTTGTCACCACTCCCAGACTTTATATTTCCGCTTTCCAAATAAGCGTATGCCAATGAATCCACCGGATGGAACGCAACAGTATCATTTTGCAAAGAATCTGTTCCCTGCTTTACCTGCTTATTTCCGCTCGCCTGTCCGCAACTCGACAAACATACAGCCAGTAATATGTAAACAGTCCATTTCCTCATACACTTATTGCATTTTCAAAACTTCAAACAGTATCGTATCGTTTTCACGCCATTTCGTCCAGCCGGAGAAGGGAACAGCAAGTTTATTTATCGCACGTAAATCCTCAAACCTTATCCAGTCACCTTTCTTCTCTTTCACGTGTCCGCCATAATGTCGGGCAGGATAAAGTTCTTCCGTTACTTTTCCTTCCGGCTGGTCGTATAGCTTGAACTCGTACAAGTTCGTGACAAACTTTCCGATCAAGCTATCACCGTAATGTTCTGCGATAGGAATATCTCCCGTCTCTTTCTCGGAAGAAGCCCCTCGTCTGGTATTGGAACAAGTCGCCATAGCTATACATATTAATAGGGTTATTACTGCTTTCATTATTTATTATTTCAAGTTGAACATTCCGTTTCCATTTTCTGCCAAAGATACCCCGATTTGTATATCTTTATTCTCCTATATATTTAATATCACTCGAATGGATATGTTGGTGATTATTGTAATATACAACTGTTTCTTTTTTAGGCTGATTAGCTCCACGTTTAAAGACATGAATTTGTGTTTCCTCAAATTTACATTCTCTCTCGCCAACTCTAAGGCTGATGTCAAATCGGTTATTATCTTCTCCGACTTTAATCAGAAATTTCCCCCGAATATCGGGATTGGATTCATCGCCAAATGCCGCAGGATAATTGTGTATAACCTCATTCTCATTAAAAAACAGATGCCCTACATATACTGTGTCGGCAACGTTCCATGCCATTATCAAATGTTTCAGCCTTGCCATAGGGTAATATTTTACATCATCAAGACTTCCGAACATCTCACCATTGGAACAATAATACCCGTAATCCGGATCAAATACAGTCTGCTCATTCTCAAACTCAATCTGAATATCATACGAAAATCTTTCTGCATAAGTATCCCATAATCCTTTAGGAATACCATTTTTCGATAGATTTTCAATCGCTTTGGGATAATCCGACAATCGACCTGTACAAAAATCATCCATTGTTTTATGACGGGTATCCACATAATCACTTAATTCTACTGATACTTCTTCTGCCTGTAGAGTATAATCCAAACGGGCATAACGGTGAGAGCCATCAAGGTATAGCCATATTTTTCCTTCCGGCAAAAGTGTTATGACAAGGTTGTTGTATCTGAAACGTTGCTTTTCTTTGACACCATAGTACCCCTCTCGAAATAATTCTAACATTCGGTTTTGCAATTCCTCTGAAAACTCGATATTTGCTTGATAGAATTTCTTCTCGGTATATGCAGCCCACAAAATATCAAGGCTATTAGGGATAGGCAACCCACGTTCTATGTCGAAAGCATTTAAATCAACTCCACCTGCTCCTCTTCTTCCGATACCCAATTTCGGAAAAGAACCAAAGACCTGAATACTTTCCCCTTTGTTACCGAAACCCACTTTGCAGCGGAGAAGTTCTACCGGGTAATTACGTGGAGTACTGACAGACGGACTCCACGAAAAGATTGTTCTCGGTTCTTTCTTGTTGAACCTGATTTTGATTCCTGCCGCCTTGTAAAAAAGAAAGCACAGCAACAAGCAGGCGATAACCAATAGCACCGCATTGGCTTTGTCCTCTTTGAAGAAATGATAGATCGTTTCCATAAATGACTATTTAGTTAGTGCCAACTCATGTGTTCGAGTTCGTAAGCTATAAAGGATATGATGATCGACAGGACAAGGGCGATGATACCTATAATCAAATCCCCTTTACGGCATAGGCTTCCTTCCGGGTTCAGAAAGGCAGCAAGAAAGAATAGCCCTGTTATGATATAAGGGAATATTTTCCAGTCAAAATCCCCTGCATCATAATCCGGATAGTAAGAAACTATAATCCGTAACACAACGCTGATAACAGTTATTAGCGTGATGGTTAAAAGAAATTTTGCAACTGCACCCATACGCTTAAATATTAAGTTTATAATCTCATTATACCTCTTTCTTTTGCCAAAGATACCCCGCCGTCCTTCAATTCCCTTTTCGTTTCCCGTCCGTTCTTTTTCGATAATCGTCCGCAAAAGGATATTTAACGGCTTCATTTGTCCTTTTGCCCAAATATAAAACAAAATCCCGATAAAATACAGTAATTACTGTATTTTATTCTTCTGATACCTGATAAAATACTTCCCCCTTTGTTTTATATTGCTTTGCACCTCGAACTTCTCCGGTTCTCCCGCCATCCGCCACGACAAACCTGCGAACCGGACGACAAGTAGCGACGCCCCGCCTCAAACTTGCTGATAACCCATGTTTTCCCCTATATATTTACGTCCGGTTTCACTGGAAACCATTAGTATTCACCATTTAAAAATTTAAGTTTATGGACGAAAGACCGGACAACAGCCAGCAGTTGATGGACATCCTTCTTGTCATGGATAAGGAGGAAAAGACCATCCAAGCCGTCAGCGGAGTGCAGGACGGCAAGTTACAAACCAAGAACCCGTTGGAGGACAACAACGACCTTCTCAAAGTGGATCGCCACGGCGATATGTTCTCCAACTTCTTTTCCAATCTCTGGAACCAGATTAAAGATCCCACCCGTTTCCATTTCTTCCGTGTCCCGGAAGAGGAAGTGCAACGGGTAGCCGCCGATTTCCAGCAGACTGTGCAAAATCCCACGCCCGAAGGACAGGCACGCATGGCACAGTACGAAGTACAGCCGCCCCAGCAGGCACAACAACAGAGCCAACAGCAGGCGCAACCTGCCGCCGGACAACAACAGCAACAGACCGATGCGCCACAACAGCAACCACAACCGCAGGAACAGCAGCAACAGCCGCAGTACAAGTACGACGTGAACAAGATTGACTGGGAAGCCGCCGCATCCATCGGCATCAAAAGGGAGCAGCTTGAACAGAACGGTATGCTCGACCAGATGCTAAAAGGTTTCCAGACCGACAAGACAGCCCGTGTGTACTTCAACCTCGGTTCTCTTTCCCACAGCAACGACAGCCAGCTTTCCTTGCGTGAGAACGCCGATGGCAAGCTCGTCATTTGCAGCCACGGCATTCTCGACCTTGACAAGATGCAGAAACAGTTTTTCGGGTACGATCTTTCCCAAAAGGACATGGACGCCGTGAAACTCTCTGGCAATATCGGACATCCCGCCGAGGTTACCAACCGGGCGGGCGAGAAAATCCCGTCCCTTATCAGCCGTAACCTGAAAACGAACGAACTGGTGTCGTTCCCGCTGGACAAGGTGCGCATCCCTGCCGAGAAGAACGGGCATACCTTCACCCCCGATGAAATTACCAAGTTGAAGCAGGGCGAAGCCGTCGTCTGCCAGTTCCAGACCAAAGCGAAAGAGGGGCAGAAGCCCAAGACCTATTTAGCCCCCGTGCAGTTCAGTGCCGCCAAGATGCAGCTTGAACTACTCTTTGGCGAACGGGGCAAACTGGCGATGGACGAACACCGGGAAATGCAGAAGCAGACCGCCAATCAGGAAGTCCCCAAGACCTTCCGCAAGCAGGAACTCACCGAGAAGTCGCAGCTTGAACTCTCCGGTGGCGGGACGGTCAAGGTTTCCGGTCTGGTGGATAAACAAGGTAAAGCCTACCACGGCTATATCACATGGCAGCCCGGACAGAAATATCCCGCTTTCATGTTCCCGAAGGATTACAAGACCGCACTCGAAGAGGGGCGTGTCAAGCCCGCAGTCGAGAACGAGGTGCAGGTGGCGGTCAATTCACAAGGTAAAACCACCGAAGCGACCAAGAGCCTCAAAGAAGCCTTGCAGTCCGCCCAGACCAAACCTACCGGGGAACAGAAGCAGCAGCAAGACCGCAAGGAGCAGCAGAAAGAGGATAAGAAACAGGAACAACGGCAGGAGCAGAAGCAGGACAAGCCCAAGCAGCGCAAGGGCGTTCGCCGTTAATTCTTTCCCCTTTTTTATTACGATTCAGTTGTCCCGCCCTAAGTGACGGGACACTTTTTGTCAAACCATTAAAAATTGAACATTTATGATTACAGCAATTATCGCCGAGAAACCTTCCGTGGCGAAGGATATAGCAAACGTGTTGGGAGTCCGTGAACGTCACGATGGCTACCTCGCAGGCAACGACTACCTCGTTACCTGGGCGTTCGGCCATCTTGTACAGTTGGCTATGCCGGACGCTTACGGTTACACGGGCTTCCGCCGGGAAAACCTGCCCATCATCCCGCAGGAATTTAAGTTCATTCCCCGCCAGATACGGAAAGGCAAGGAGTACAAATCCGATCCCGGCGTACTCAAACAACTAAAGGTGATCCGGGAAGTTTTCGCCCAGTCTGACCGGATCATCGTAGCGACTGATGCAGGTCGTGAAGGAGAAGGAATATTCCGTTATATTTACAACTACCTCGGTTGCCGCAAGCCCTTTGACCGTCTGTGGATTTCCTCGCTGACCGACCGTGCCATCCGTGACGGGCTGGATAAACTCAAACCCGGCAGCGATTACGATAACCTCTACCGTGCCGCCGAAGCCCGTGCCATCGCCGATTGGGAAATTGGATTAAATGCGACGCAGGCACTTTCCATCGCCGCCGGACAGGGAATTTTCTCGCTCGGACGGGTGCAGACACCCACCTTGATGATGATCTGTTCCCGTTATCTGGAGAACAGGGATTTCACCCCGCAGACCTACTACCAGCTAAAGATCACGGCGGAAAAGGACGGCACGCCCTTCTCCGCCATCTCCGAACACAAGTACGAAACCCTTCCGGCAGCAACGACCGCCCTTAGTGCCGTTACCGCCACGGGCACGGTCATGGTTGCCGATGTGCAGCGCAAGGAAGTGAACCAAGAACCGCCGCATCTTTTTGATTTAACCGCTTTGCAGAAAGAAGCCAACAGCAAGCTCGGCTTTTCAGCCGACAAAACCCTTTCCATAGCACAATCGCTTTACGAGAAAAAGGTACTTAGCTACCCCCGCACAGGCTCCCGTTTTATCTCGGACGATGTTTTCGACGAAATCCCGTCCCGCATCGCCCTTTTGGAACAATACCCCGCTTTCTCCGCCTATGCCGCCACCCTGAAAGGGACGGCACTCAACCGCCGCAGCGTGGACGCAGGGAAAGTCACCGATCATCATGCCCTGATTATCACCGAATGTCTGCCCGGCGAACTGCCGGAGGACGAACGCAAAATTTACGATATGGTTGCCGCCCGCCTGCTCGAATCCTTCTCCGCCCGTTGCGTAAAGGACGTTACAACGGTTCGTTTCACCGCAGCGGGTAGCGACTTTACCACCAAAGGGACAATTATCAAGTCCGCCGGATGGCGTGCCGTCCGTGGCGAGAAGGACGAGGAAGAAGAAGCCGCCGCCCTTCCGCCTTTGCAGCCCGGCGAAACCTTCCCCCTGCAATCGGCGGAGAACGTGGAGAAACAGACCAAGCCCCGTCCACTGCACACCGAGAGCAGCCTGCTTTCGGCAATGGAGAGTTGCGGCAAGGAGTTGCAGGAAACCGAACTGCGGGACAGCTTGAAAGACATCGGTATCGGCACGCCCGCCACTCGTGCGTCCATTATCGAAACCCTGTTCTCCCGTGACTACGTGCGCCGGGACAAAAAGAATCTTGTCCCGACCGAGAAAGGGCTGGCGGTGTACCATACCGTAAAGGGCAAACGCATTGCCGATGTCGAAATGACCGGACAATGGGAAACCGCCCTTGCCCGCATCGAGACGGGCGGGATGGACGCAGCCACGTTCCGCAAGGGAATCGAAGTCTATACCGCCCAGATCACCGAGGAACTTTTGCAGGTGCAGGTATCGGTTGCGGACGGTGAACGCATCCCTTGCCCCAAATGCCAGTCCGGGCGCATCCTCTTCTATCCGAAAGTCGCCAAGTGCAGCAACGTCGATTGTGGCGTTACCATCTTCCGCAGCAAGGGCGAAAAAGAGCTTACCGACAAACAGATAACCGACCTTGTAACCAAGGGCAAAACATCCCTTATCAAAGGCTTCAGGAACAAGGACGGCAAAGCCTTCGATGCGCACGTCACCTTCGACAAGGACTTCCGCACCGTGTACGAGTTCCCGCCCCGCACGGACAAGGCAAAAGGAAAGGGCGGCAGACGATGAACGGCTGGTTATCCGTGGAAGAAGCCGCCCGTATCTGCGGTACGGACGTGCAGCGCATCACCCTCTGGATGAACGGCAACCACATCGCTTTTGCCCGTTTCGATAACGTCCTGATGATTGACGGCGCATCCCTTTTCGCCCTTTTCGAGCGTAACCGGGTAGATACCATCTATGACGATGTACAGCAGAAGAAAAAGAGGGGCAGACCGGGCAAGCACAGTGAGTTGCTGAATACCCCGTTGGATAGGCTCGGCTTCTCGCAGCGTGTCGTCAAGGCTTGTCGGGAACTTAGCATTTTCACAACTGAACATTTGCTGATCCACCTGAAAAGGTATCGCCTTTCCCGGCTGTACTGTGTCCGTAACTTCGGTAGTCAGTCCGGCACTGAAATTCTCCGTTGGCTGCACCGTAACGAACTCATAGACGACGGCGGATCACGGGATTTCCGGGTATTATACCCTTAATCCCATAATAATTAGTACCTTTGCCAGTCGGTCACTCCGAAAAGGTTGCTTTGCCTTTTCAGAGTAACCGGATGGCAGACGTTCAGGGCAGCAATACCCCGAACGCCTTTAATCTCAAATAAAAAGAATAAAATGGAAATTCAGAACAATATCTTTAGCTATGCAACCTTGCTTAAACAAGTCAAGGCACGTGTAGCACTCGCCCAGAAAAAGGCTATCTACGCAGCCAATGAAGAAATGCTTACCATGTATTGGGACATTGGCAAACTGCTATCCGAAAGTCAGAAGCAAATCGGTTGGGGAAACAATGCCCTTGAACAGTTATCCAACGACTTGAAGAATGATTATCCGAAGGTAAAAGGCTTTTCACCACGTAATTGCAGGTGCATGATTCAGTTCTATAAAGAATATAATCAAGAACTTACAATTTGGCAACAACCTGTTGCCAAATTAGAAGTGTCAAATTTAATCCTTCCGGTTAAACAACTAAGCTGGTCACACAATGTTATTCTGATGCAAAAGGTAAAAGACCTCAAAGCTCGGTATTGGTATATGATACAGTGCCTTAAAAACGGTTGGGGGCGTAACTTTCTGGTCGAAGCCATCAATCAGGACTACTACAATATTCACGGCGCACTGGCAAATAATTTCGATGCCACCCTTCCCGAAATACAAGCCAAGCAGGTGAAAGAAACCTTGAAAGATCCCTATATTTTCGATATGCTGACTTTTACCGACGAGTACGACGAACGGGACGTGGAATTAGGTTTGATTAAACATATAGAGAAGTTCCTTCTCCAAATGGGGGCAGGTTTCGCTTTCATGGGCAGGCAGTACCACATCGAAGTTTCGGAAAAGGATTTTTATATCGACATCCTCATGTACAATGCCTTTATGCACCGATATTTAGTTGTGGAGTTGAAGCGGGGGGAGTTCCAGCCCGAATATATTGGCAAGCTGAATTTTTATTGTTCGGCGGTGGACGATATTCTTTGCCGGGAAGGGGATAACCAGACCATAGGCTTGCTGCTTTGTCAGAACAAAGACCGTATTATGGCTGAATACGCTTTGCGTGATGTACACAAGCCTATCGGTATTTCAGACTACGAATTAGGCAAGGCATTACCCAAAGATATTAAATCCGGGTTGCCGTCCATTGAAGAACTGGAGAATAAACTTAGCCGGGAGTTACAGGATAGCGAAGATACGCTTTGAATTTAGGCATCACTGTTGCCTAAATTCAACAAGAAAAGTGCGACACTGTTGCACTTTTCTTTGTTATCTCCCATTCATGCGACACTGTCGCATAAATTACACCCTTCCGTACACCGTCCTTACTTTCTCGCCATCCAGCACCCTGCAAGACCGTACCACCCATGCCGCACCGTCACCCGTAATATGCCGCAAAGCCTTTTCTTCACCCCCTGCAACCTTCGGCAGCGTAATTACCACGATTTCGTCAGCCAGCCTGCTATTCAGCAACATGGCGGCAATTCCTTCACCGTAAGCGACAATCACACCGTCACCCGCAGCTTTCATCCGTCCGATTTCCGCCACGGCATCCCCTGTGATGAACCGCACGCTTTCTTTTTCCGTCAGGTTACAGTCTGCTTGCGCCACGACAAAAGTGTCCTTTTGCGTGATTGGCCAGCCGAGGTGATTCATAAATACGTCTAAATAAGTTTCTTCATCCAAGAGCAGGCAATCGGCTTTCCCGATAGCATCATCCACCTGCTTGTCAGCACGGGCAGGGCATCCGTCAATGGACTGGTACACATACAAGGTAATCTGTTTCATAACACTTTTCTTTTTATCGGTTATGCCCGCCTTGCGCCATAAAAAAACAGCGTGAATTACGCTATTCCGGTACGAGGTACTGGCATACCTAAGAAACGAAACAGGCAAGACACGCTGTATGTGCATACAGCATGTGCATTGCGCCGTAATCCCGTTTCTTAATGAAAAGTGCCAGTTTTCGTACCGAGACGTTCAGCGAACGTACAATCTATATAATCAAAACCCGCTTGCGTTCAAGCCGGGCAATGAACTTTCATATTTTCAGTTGCAAATATAGTGCAAACCTGCCGAACTACAAAAGAATAGCCCCGCCTTATCTCACGACAAAGCAGGGCAACCGTTCACTCTTCACTTACGCCTAAGTACATGGTGAACGTGGGGTAATGGTCTGTTGATACTCTTATCCGCTTGCTTTTCTTTCCGGATTTTTTTTCTCCGTCACCGCATCGAAACGGTTACGGATGAACTCCTGCACATCTTTCGCACGGTAGAATACCTTCCCGCTGATCGTGAAGTAAGGCAACGCCCCGATAGCCCGGTATCGCTGCAATGTCCGTATGCCTACTTTCAGCAGCAGGCACAAGTCCTGATTATCCAGCAGTTCCTCACCGTCCAGCAGACTGTTCTTTTTCAGCACCCGTTCCAGCAGTTTTTCCGTCAGGTCGAACCGCTGCATGATCCGCTGCATCCAGCCTTCAAACTCTTCCCGGTCTGTGTACATAACAATCTCCTTCCTTTTCGATGATTTCCTTCTCCCGCATATAGCGGATATAACCCTTTGCCGTGCGTTCCTTCACTTCCAGCATTTCCTGTATCAGTTCGCACAGTTCGATATAACCGTACTTCTCCTGCCGGGTGAACGCCTCCCGTGCCATTTCCGCCAGTTCCTTTTCCTTGCGCTTCTCTTTCTCCGCACGGGGCTTTTCGCCCACGTACACAGGCATCCCGGCTTGCTTGTCCCAGCGGAACTGCATCAACGGAATATCCAGTGGGCTGCCGTCCCGCACCTTCAACGCTTTCACCACCGATATTTCCGGGTTCTCGTCCTTCTCTATCGAGAGGATAGCCGCCGACTTGCGTTGTAACTCGCTGCCCAAGTGTCCCCGGAGCTTCAAGCCGTTCGGTACGAAATGCACCACGGCGGCGATGCACGTACGGTAAATCCCCGCCAGCCGGTAAATCTCGTCGATCAATGCCACGCTTTCCCCCTCGTCGTTGGCGCAGCGTATCAAATCCGCCACCCCGTCGATTACCACCAAATGAATACCCCCGTGCAGATAATGGTACTTGTCCATGCTCTGCATGATAGCGGTCAGCCGTTCGCTTCTTGACATTCCCGTCAGGCAATATACATGCAGGAACTCCGGCATTCGTTCCCGTCCGGCACGCCGTAGCAACCGCCCTGTATTCTTGTACAGTTGTTGTTCGCTCTGTTCCGTATCATAGAGCAGCACCGCACGCCTTTTCCGGTTCGGTTCAACCCGCACGCCCAGCAGGTCGGTATCCGTTTCCTTCTCCTGAATCGCCCCGGCTACCAGTGCAGCCGTGTAGTTGCTCTTTCCTGTACCTTCCCCGCCCGTGATGCAGAGTATATTCTCTTCCGTCCCTAATGGCACGTCCCCGGCGGTAATGATACTGACCGCCGCCAGTGGCGGGTGGTCGTAGTCGATCTCGCACGATTTCAGTACCGCCATCGTGTCCCCGTACAGGCTGTCCAGCATTTTGAGGAACAGCTTCACGAACTCTTCCCGTGTCCGTCCCGCCTTGAAGTAGTCCGACACGTCCTTGTCCGTCTTTTCTCCCGTCAGTGGCAGCACCAGCCGTTTTATCCCGTACTCTGTTAGCTGTTGTCGGTGCTTCTCGGAGCTTTCCAGCCCCGTTTTATCCACGTCGTACAGCAGCACGATATGTTTGAAACGGTACACTAACTTGCGAATAATCTTCGTGGGGATAACCGATGTTTCCGAGTTGAAACAGATGGCGTGGAACCCGTGCACCGCCAGTGTCAGTACGTCCTTTTCCCCGCCCGTCAGGAACAGCGTGTCGCCTTTGGGCGGCAACTCTTCCAGCCCGAAGCAGTAGTTATCCCCCGTATGCCCGCCATACACGAACCGTACTTCCGATTTCGGGCGGTACACCTTCACGCCCCATTTCCCCGCATACCCGAACATCGGTTCTGCGGACGTGGACGTGAAGCCGAACGCTTTCCCATCTTTCGTTTCGCTCCGGTACTCCTTTAGCGACTGCACCCCGTAACGGTTCAGCACCTTTTCCGTGATCCCGTACCCAGCCCAATACTCCAGTTCATTTTCCGTGAATGGCTGCTGCACCGTCCGGTACGGGCGTGGCTTGTGTTCCGGTTCTGTCGCCCGTTCTTCCGTCCCGTTCGGCTCTACCGTTTCGTTTCCTTCCGCCACGGGAACAACCCGCATGGCAGCCCGCCGTTCCCGTACCGTTTCCGATGGCACATCCTCACCGATACCCAGACACAGTTCACGGTCTATCGTTTCCAACACCTCCACGAAGTCGGCGGCGTTCCGGCAATCCAGCCCCTTCACTTTCGCCACGAGAAAGAAACAGTCGCCTGAAAAGTCCCCGTTACCGAAGTCCTTCATCTTGTACGTTCCGCTTCGGCGGTCATAGTACACGTTGCACGACGCCTTGCTGTCCTCGTACAGCGGGTTCAGGAAATTCCTGCCCACCCGCCATTTCACGGGCAGGTAGTGGCGGAACACGTCCAGCCCGTTACTCGTTCGTGCCAGTATTTCCTCTTTTCTTACCATACAGCTTGTTTTTTCGTTCGTGTAAAGGGTGTTGTTCCGCCATCCGGTCAATCAGCGTGTCGGGTGTTTCCCGCATCCAGCGTTCCCGGAACTGCTCCACGTCCGTGCGGCGGTAGCGGATCTTCTTGCCACAGATGGAGAACGGGAGAATCCGGTTCGTGCGGTAGCGTTGCAGCGTGCGGGGGCTGATTTCAAGATATTCGCATACCTCCGCATTCTGCATCCACTTGTCCGCTTTCCGGCGGTTCTTCTCATCCTGTCCCTGTTGTTGTTCCGTCTCCCTTTGCCGGGATTCCTGCACGTATGCCGCTATCCCGTCTATCTTTTCCACGAGGGCGGCAAAGGCTTTGCTTTCGATTGTTATTACTTCCATAATCTGTTGATATTTAGATTTCTGGTCGCAAATGTCCGGCTATTCGATTGTTTTTCTTTTCACGTCCGTACCACCTTGCCAAAGATTTTTTCCGGGCACAAAAAAGCCGCCGGGGAGCTTTCTTTCGGCTCGTTCCGGCGGCTGCAAGCCGCTTCTTCACTGGTTAGGGCTTGATTGGGCTGTTTTTAGCAGCTTGCTATGAACTTGGTAATCCTGTAACTGGTTTACAACAGGTTAGCTGTCCGTTTCGTCCATCCGTTTCAGCAGTTTCTCTATCATTTGGTCGAGATACACCGTCCGGCTGTTCTTCCGGTTTCGCATGGCGATAAACGTGTGGTACACGTCGCCCAGATCAATATGGAACGTCCGTTCAAATGCCGTCACAATGTCGATAATGTCCGCTTTCCCGTTATCCACGCTCCCCACCGCATGGATGCCGTATATCAGTTCCACCGCCGCCGCTTTCTTGTCCGTCCAGTACAGCTTCTTTCCCGATAACGGCTCGCCGTCCGCAGGCTCACGCATCCGCCTTGTCAGGAAGGCTAACAGCAGTTCCACCGCAATCAGCCGGGCGACCAACCGGTCATATCCGGTGGATAGCTCCGCTTCCGGCTCGAAGATGAACGTGTCCGTTTCCGGGCTTATCTCCGTCTGTCCCCGTTTGAAGTAGAAGCTGTCCCGGTACGTAGCCCCGCTACGGTAATACTGGAAAAAGGAAAGGCTGCGTTCAAAGACCGTTTTCAGTTTCTCAATCTCACATTGGTAATAACCAGCGGCAAGTTCATAGTTGGGTGGGCGGTTACTCTCAATCTGGTATAGCTTGTAGAAGTACAGCAGCCGCCCGAGTATCAGCGGCTTTTGGTACTTAAAAAATCGGATTTCCTCTGCGTCATCCTTAAACTTGTGTGACAGTGCGAAGTCTTTCAGTTCAGCCATCTTTTCTTTCAGGAACTTCGTCATTTCACGGCATCCCGGAATAATGTTTTCCCCTTCCAGATTGACCGTCCCCGTATATCGGTCAATCTCCTGTAACATTGAATCAAAAAATTTATCCATGCAATCCTTTTTAGGTTTCTAAAAACGGCTGCAAAGTTATTGGCAATCCGAATATTACTTTTTTCGTTTCCCGTCCATTCTTTTTCGATAATCGCTCAAATCGCACAAAAACGACTTTTACCATGCCGGATGTGGCATACCCCACGTTATCAACTCCCCAATCCCAGAAAATAGAACGGTCTGTTTTCCGGTGCGGCATCCTTGTACAGTGACAATCCTTCAAAAAAATGGTGATCCTCATTTTCCAGATGTCCCACCACCCGGTTATGAATCTTAAACAGCAATTCTCCGGCGGTAAATCCGTCCCCGTCCGCCGTCAGTCTGAAATCTTCCTCTGTTTCGTCTTCCTCCTCCCAATAGGCGTATTGCACTGTCACTTCCTTACACGCCAGTACCACCTCTTCCGGCTGCCACCCGTCCGCATCCAGTTCCTCGTGGTACTCCTGCACAGCCTTCATAAACTCCTCGATGGTATCGTACTGCCCGCCATAGAACGCCCAACGCACATCTGTCATTATTTCCTGTGGGTATTTCTCTTTCTTCGCACGTGCCTTCTCCTTTCCCGTAATTTGCTCGTATAATCGTTTTAAATCAAAGCCATATTTCAATGCCATATCATAATAATTTTGGTTAGTATCTTCGTGAATTGATGCGTAAATTTCACTCCTTAATTCCGGTCGTGAACGCAAGTCTATATGCTCAAAATAATTATCCATTTTGGCATCCTCTTTAATTAAATCATCCCGCCCGGAAAAATCCAGAGTAGCAACAATTAGATTATAATATCCGTATCCGGAAGATGCGTAAACACCTATCTCTCTATATTTATCACCATCTATTGGAATTGGTAAGTATAATTCACCCGAAGCCAAATAAACATTCATATTATACCGACTTAGAACTTCCGGGAAACTCACTTCAATGGGATTAACCTCTCTTTTACCGACTATCACTCCCTCGTATTTACTAAGAAAATCGTTAAACACGAACGTCCCGGTAACAGCTTTCTTCTCAAAGTCCACATCTTCCACCGAAGTGTACACACCCAAGAACATTTCAACCAGCACACTCTTATTGAAGAACTCCAGATCATTTAATTCTCTTTCTTCTTCTGGCACAATCTTAATATACTGTTTCGTTACATCAAACAGCACCCTTCCGAATATAAACTCCGTTTCGGACACCGGAATAGCGAACACATCGCTCGTCGTACATTTTACTTTCTTTGCCATACGCTTGATTTTACAGATATAGTTATTCTAAATACTTCGCTTTCTTTCCCAATATCTCTTGCCACCATACCGGAGTATATTCTTTGGCACGTGGATAGTTTTTAAACTCATGGCTAAAGTTATCAGGTGTTTTATTATCAAGCATTTCGTCATAATTGAAACAAACAGTAAATGTTTTATTAGGCATTAGTTCTATTGTACATGTAAGCCATGCTCCCTCAAAGTCAGCCTGTGAATACATTTCATCTTTTATTTCTTCCATTAAATCGAAATTTTTCCAAGATGCGGGAAATTTGGTTGTTGTTCCTTTTAATATGAAATGATTATTTGTAGTAATAGAATCAATTCCTTCTGCTTTAATAATGATTTTATCCCACATTCCTGTATAATTTTCATTATATACTTTCATCGAATTTTCTATAACTTGCCGAATCTTCTCTTGTATCGCAGGTGTTTGGTAAGTCTGTGTTCGCTGTGGAATAGCTAATTGCTCCACGATAACAGTATTTTTCAAATACTTCGCTTTCTTTCCCAATATCTCTTGCCACCATAATGGAGTATATTCTTTTGCACGTGGGTACTTCTTAAATTCAGCAACAAAATCATCTGAATCTACTAAGTGGTCTTGTGGAATCTGACTTTTATCGTCATAGACAAATCGGATAGAATACGTCAAGTCAGGATTTAGCTCAATAATGCAATAGAACCATGCACCTTCCACTTTTGCCTGATTGTACATTTCCTTTTTAACATCGTTCATTATATCAAACACCTGCAAAGATGTTTTCATTCTATGTTCCTGCCCTTCTTTAATTACAGTATTTTTTGCTCTTAGCCCCACAGCCATACAACGAACAGATATTATAATTTTATCCCATTTATCATTGTAATCCTTATCATATAACACTAATGCACTATTTATGACTTCTTGAATTTTAGATAATATCTCAGGTGTCTGATAAGTCTGTGTCCGTTGTGGAATAGCGAATTGCTCCACGATAATAGTATTTTTCAAATACTTCGCTTTCTTTCCCAATATCTCTTGCCACCACATCGGAGTATAACCTTTGGCTCGTGGAGACTTCTTGAACGCCGTTTCTAATCTCTCCGGGTTATCAAATACATCATTGGGCAATGAAGCCTTATTGTCATAATTAAATTCAATAATAAATTTCTTTTGGGTATCAAACACTATTTTACACATAAGCCATGCGCCTTCAATACTTGCCTGTTTATACATATCATTTTTTATTTCAGACAATAAATCCGCTGTACTTAATGAAACAGGCATTTTTGAAACAATATTATTACATATAAAATATCCTTCCGTTCTTACATCACCAATACAATGCGCTTCTACAATAATTCTATCCCAATTCCCCGTACAATAATTATTAAATACTTTCGTGGATTTTTCTATTATCTGTTGTATTTTTAGCAATATATCAGGTGTCTGATAGGTCTGTATCCGTTGTGGAATAGTGTTCTGTTCCACCTCTTTTTTCTTTGGGGCATCTATTCGGATCAGCGGCGCATCTGATTTACGGCACAGCGTTTCTACTGTATCAAGATACCAGTACCAGAACTCCCGCCTTTTTCCCGCATCCCCTTCATCCACAAAAGGATTTCCCCCGGCAAAAGCCATCGAAGCGAAAAAGTCCGTATTCCATACCTCGTACTCAAACGCACCATCATCTTCTCCCTCGTATTCATCAATATCCAGCATAGCGGCCGCATGATCCGCTATCGAATAACAAAGTGAGATTACCGCCCATCCTGCCATATTTTCCGTACAGGATTGCCCCTCTACATAGTTACGTAGTCTATTCGCTTCTTCGACTAAGGCATCCGCTTTTCCTTTTCCGTGGTAAAGGTATTCGTCCGCCGAACACAGCAGTTTCCGCAACAAGGTATCTTCAATCTCATTTCCCCAAAGAGGATATACCTTTTTGCAGCACTCCGCAAACACTTTGTTCACTATCTCCACGTTACCGATGGACTGTAACAGTTCCACACGGCAGGACAAAGGCAAATGACCGTTACCGCTTTGCTCTATAACCGTCCTTAGCTCGCTTATTTCAACTTTTTTGTTTTTCATAAAATGGGAAAGAAGTGTTTTTATATTCATTGTAACTTATCATTAATCTTTCATTATCAATTTTTCCGTATCTCACCCGGACTTGCCCCGAAATTCATCTGGCAGAACTCCGTCAGGTACGATTGCGACACAAACCCGCACACCTCTGCCACTTCCAGCAGCGGCAAGTCTGTTTGTGTGAGCAGGTTCTTCACCTTGTCTTTCCGCAGTCCTTTCAGCCATTCATGGGGAGTAGTACGGAACTCTTCACGGAACAGCCGCCGGAAAGTGCTTAGGCTGTACCCGCAAAGGTCAGCCAGATGTCCCGTATTCTTTGCCTTCATGCAATGCTTCGTAACCTTCTCCACGAGCCTTTTATTCTTCACCATTCCCAGATACACCTCTGCCTGCAACAACTCTTCACCCGTCATTTCCTTTACCTTCGCACAGGCAATAGGTATTTCCAGTTCCGTAGCACCTTTCGGCAAATCCTCGCTCTTGGTACAGTGCGGACGTTTCCGCTTCATTTGCTGCACATACTGCGCCAGTCGGTTATACACCCCGTTCAGATACCCCCGTTCAGGATAGATATGCAATATCCGGCACAAGTACAGCAGTTCCCTGTTGCACCCGTAGTTGATATACCAACTCGATAACCGGAACACATACCGCAGTGCCGCATCTTCCCGTGACAAGGCAACCAGCATCACATACGCCTCGAAACCCTTGTCGCTGTACGTCACCGCTTCCGGTAGCTTGTTCAGCGTATCTGCCACGAACCGCATTACCCGTCGGTCCTCGGCAAGCTGTTCCAGCCCAGCAAATTCCCCCGCATCCTGCTTGCTTCGTATCATTCCTTCCATTGTTTCTACCAGAGCTTGCACCTTCTCCGCAATCTCCGATTCTGCCGTCACCGCTGCCCGCACCAGTTCTTGGCTTAATGTTGATGTTGTTTCCATATCCGTATAATTTTTTAATACCCCCACCAATCGCTTTCGTTATAATTACTACTTTCATAAATCAATTTATCATTTTTGATAACTAAGATTTGTATTTTATCAGTTGGTACACTCATTTCCCCTTTCTCTGTTTTCAGACTTACTCCGGTGGGATTTCCTTCATTATCAATATGAATGGTAAAATCACCTTTCGGCAACTTTCCTTCACCATACAACTTTTCGTAAAGCTCCATAATATCAAAATCATCCCTCTGCGGATAATCACTGCCGAACACCTTTTCAAAAGCAGAAAGAATCATTTGTTCGTCAAATACGAATCTAACTTCATATTGATCCTTACCTGCCGTCCAACTTATATAGATATTACGGGGACGAGCCTGTAAAGAATATAGATTCTCTTTCAGTCTTTCCCATAAAATCACATCATATTCTCCATTGAAATAATGTACTGCAATTTGTGTCAAATCCACATCTTCCATTTCTATTTCAGGAACTATATGATAATTAAAACGTTTACGGTAATTTTCAAACAACAAACTGTCAGGCAAACCATTTTTCTTTAAATTCTCATATACTCTTGGTTCATCTTCAATAGTGGACTTGACATATTCATCTTGGCTAATAATAGCACGAGGGCGAAATTCCGACATCTTTACGGGCACTTCCGGCCCATGCAGACAACAAACCTCTGTCCGTCTACCATAACCAACCGCCCATATTTGTATCATTCCATAGGGAGCCATGCCAACAACAAGCCCGTTATATCGCTGTTCTATTTTCCGCACATTCATCCAAACCGTGTCAAATAACGATTGCAATCTGTTTTTTGGCAACCACTCCGAAACAAAATAAAATTTGTTTTCAGTAAACGACAACCATACGATCTCTATCGCTTCCGGTAAGGGTTTATATTCTTCACCCACAACGTGCAATGATTGTCCCACTCCCCATACATTGCCAACTAATGATTTACTCGGTATATAAACCGTACTTTTGTCCGGCATACCGAAATACCCTACATGGATAGTCGTAGGATAAAGATAAGGTGCGCTTTCACTCGGATACCACGAATATAGCTTTTCCTTCTCCTGTTGCTTCTCCTTTTTGCCGGAGCAGGAGCTAAACAAACTCAATATTCCCATAACGATAAACAGTATTTTCATGGTTCATATATTTTATATTTCGTCAGTAACAAGTCTGCACCATCTTTCAATCGCCCTGCGTGGAGTAGCCGAACACCAATCGCCCACACATATATCCGTAAAATCTTCCGCATGGCATCGTTCCAGATATTCCAAAAAGTGTAGTACAGCCTTCCTCTGTTCCTCACTGAACAGCACCAGCCTTTCCCGTACAAACTCGTATAGCTCCGTTCCGGCATCCGGTAATGTCAGCGAATGAACAATGCTTTCGGGTATCATGTCTGTCCCCTCATAATCTTCCAGTGCGAACAACATATACGCCGGAAGGTAGAACCTGAACCCCTGTGGTTCAAATAAAGGCAACGCATCCCGTTCTTGCACGAGCAATTCACGGGGCACATCCTGCCAGTTCTCATAACGGCTGAACCCTTCCCGTATCTGCTTTCGTTCCAGATCATTCCCTTCCAAGTCGTTCGTTATATACTCCGTACCCGGATAAGGCATATCGACAAAAGCATCTCTAATTTCTTGTATCATAATTTCTAAATCTCTCATGTTCATAGTCTGTATGTTTTATAATTTTCCGATATTAAATCAATTTCACTATCAGTCCACTACCAGATTTATTTCTTTTGATATGATTTGTCCGGTTACTCCGTTTACTGTGATTGTCACCTCTTTATTAAAGTCTATGTAGCTATATATATAACAGGGGATTTCTCCCTCTCTTTTTACAACTTCTTTTCCAAAACTGATAGTGCGCTCTTTGTGTACTGTTCCGTTTTGCATATGATTCGGCATATAGTACCCATTTTTCCAAAGTATCTCCTGAAATTGTAGAAAGCTGATTTTAAATCCTTCATCTTCACAAACTGTTTTTATCAGTTTTCCTGTACAGTCATAATGGTAAGTGTTACCAATTCTAAGAAGGCGGTTATCATTTATAGCCCAATATTGTTCCTTTATCATTCCTGTTTCACTGTAAATCTTTCCAGCCATTATGTAATCCGGTCTGATTACTTCTATTCGATAAAAAGCATCTTGTTTATTCTTCCAGTCATAATAATATTGGCACAATTTGATAGCCCTGTCAGGCAAAGTATCGCAATATCCCCGTACTTTATATTCCGGATTAGGGTAGCCTGCTTCTTCCATAGCCTTCTTGTTAAAAGTAACGGTATCAAGTACTTCATATTCAACAATTGTGGCAAACATTCTTTGGCTGGTTTTATCCACAGGATATATTTTATCATATCTTCGTCCTAAATCATATTTTGCTATAATCGAATCTACTTTCCGCTGATCCTCTTTCGTTAGAATTACCTTTTCGTAAAATTCATCACCAAACAATGCATACTTTGCTTTTGTATCAGTAGAGCCGTAATCAAAAACATTGTTCATATATGGCAACATTTTCTGACCTTGCGTTCCGTCTTTTTGGTCGGTAAACAACCAATAACCGAAAATAGGGTAATTAGGTCTTTGTTCCTCATTCTCCGTCTTTACATCTTTCTTATCTGCAATATCAACCCTTTTCTGCCTTTCTCCTTGTCCGCCCATATAGGCATGTATAATCATTTCCCTTTCTTTCGGTGACAAGGTAATGGTTTCTGCGCCTGCACTCTTTGTACCGTCATTGTTAAAGTTATATTCCCTTAATATCAGGTACAGTGTTTCCCCTTTTAATGGAAAAGAATCGGGACGAAATATGTTTCTTTCTACTTCATACCCATTTAGAATTGCTTCTTCTCCTTCTGCAAGCCTTTCCTTTCTACTTGTACAAGAAGAGAATATCCCCAATATTCCTATAATGATAATCAGTATTTTCATGGTTCATACATTTTATATTCCATTGGCTGCAAAGATACCCCGTTACCTCACATATCCTTTTTCGCTTCCTATCCATTCTTTTTCGATAACTACTCATTAGAGCAATATTTCTTAATAATGGCATCCACTTTCTTTTTCCATTTATTAGAGAGTGAAACACTTGTGACGTCTGTCATGTAAAAATGACCATTCTTATAAGGAAGTTCTTTGGTTTTTCCAACAAATATGTAGTAAGTCTTGGGAGGAAGATCTGCTTGCACTGATATGCTTTCTATCATACCATATTCTATTATTTCCCCGGCTTCATTTTTAACATCATCATGTTTTATCACACTTGCATCATCAAACGCTCCGCTTTTAAAGGCTTTAATAATGTCTCGTGTTTCCTTTCGGGTTAAAGGGATTATCGAAGCAGAATCCAAAACGCTCCACCATGCGTCCACATACTTTTTATCAATCAAGCCCAATGAATCAGAATCTCCTATAAAATGGTATAGGAAGTCCTTCTTTTCTATTTCACCGTAATCGTATTGTTGTGCATTGGTATTTAATCCTAAACTCAGTAATCCCATTATCAATACTATTTTAAGTTTCATATTATTTCATCATTATTGTTTTTCCAAATATAGCACAAACTTTCAGAAAACACAGTGTTTGCTGTATTTTATTTCGTGCGGACACAAAAAAAGCACCCCGAAAGGTGCTTCACATATCACATAAAAGATTGAATGATGTTCAATTTCCGTTCAAAAGAATCATTTCAGCAGTTTATATACAGCGTCAAATTGCCGTTTTAGCCGTTCGGTATCAAGTCCCGTGGTAAAAGCCAGCACGTATGACATTCCCAGATGTGCCATTCGGAACATATCGACGACCTCTTCCGTGGCAATATCATTTCTGATTTCCCCCGAAGCGATTGCCTTATCAATTATCTTTCGCCACATCTGTTGGTCTTTCTCAAAGATAGCATCCATTTTTTCCACAAAGTTCGGATAATACTTGTACGCTTGGAACAAGAACTGAAAATAGCATTTGGCACATTCCTTTCTATCTACTCCCAGTTCATTGCTTAGATAATCCATTGTCCTTTCCACCCCTTCGATATAGGTTTGCAGGAAGTCCCGCAATGAAATATCTTCCGCAAACACGAACTTGTTTTCCACCTTGTGCGGTTCAAAGATATAGGTATCTACAACCGCCTTGAACAGTCCCTGTTTGTCCTTCGTATGATGATAGATACCCCGGCACGACAATCCGATAGCTTTCTCCAGTTTTACCACCGTCACCTTCTCGTAATTGTCCTGTAAGAACAGCCGGAACGCATTTTTATATATTTCAGCCTTATTCGTTTTCATATCAGCGCAGCATATATTTATCTTTGGTTACCACGAAGATAATACATTTCTTCCGAACAGCCATATCTCCACCCGTAAAACCTCACATCCCCCCCCTTTACAACAAGATATAGTGACTTGTCCTAACATAGTTTTCTATTTATATATTAACTTTGTAAAAGGCATATTTTATTTATCATACTGATAACACATTGATCATCATCAAGAGTATAGACATTGTGTGCCTCTCTTGTGGCTTTATCCCAATGCCACCATTCATGCAAATCTGCTGATTTTGTTGCAGACATAATAAATGAATTGAGAACAATCTGCTTATCACCTGCTGTCGGTGCTAACTGCTTTTCCAAATCCTTGATTGTTTTGTAAAATTCAATCTTAGGGTCATCAGGCATAATACGAAGCAAACCTTTCGGGTCGACAAATGTGATATATTGCTTTTCAGGTGTGTCTATCCATAAGATATAATCAGGATAGAAATTACCTGCAACAAAAAATCCCATACCCACCTTACTTTTATTTCTTAGAAGATAAAGGGATTTGTTTTCAAGTACATCACCATTATTCTCTGTAAATTCCTTCAGATAATCAACAAACAGCTTTTCATCTTCATTCAAGCTGACAGGGGTAATCTGTATATTGGTATTTCCCTTTTTCAAGCATACCAATGGCGCATACAAGTGAGAACGGAAATCGAACAGACACAGATTTTTGTTGAAGTCAAACTTCTTTTCGTATTCGTTCAATCCATTATTATCTGCAAGAATAGACTTTATATCTCCAATGAATTTATCCAATTCTTCACCAGTGGTATCTAAGCTATTTTGTGGTGTAACGGTGAAGGTATATTCATCTACAAAATTATTGTCAGTAGTCGATATTTCTTGGAATTCAAGCAATGGTGCTTCCCATCTTTCTTGCTCGAATTTGCAGAATTTGTCCATATAAGACTTTAATGCCATAATCGCATAATCTGTGGCATAGTCAATTTTGCGAATTGAATCTATTTCAAGTTGCTTTTCTGGAATAATTAGTTCATACCAACCATCTGTTTCAAGAATAGATTTCAGCTTGTTCCTATCAATGCTGATATTGAAATAAGACTTCTCATTTTTGTATTGCTGAATCTCATCAAAGATGCGATAATAATCAAGCAAGGCAAGTGTTGATGCTGGAATCGTGAATCTTGTATCAATCACCTGAATATTCATTTTTAATGAGCCTGATGATTCAATGGATTGAATCTTGCTTCGGCAATCTAGTACCGACTTACTACGAACAAGGTATCGCATGAAGTCTTCTTTGGGTACATCGAGCACCATACGTCGTGCTTGCTTCTTGAAATTCTTTCCGTCCTTTACTTTTATGACACGAAGTTTCTTTGTCTTTATTTCATCATAACGATTGACTACTGGCAGAGTCACTTCAATAATATCATCATTGATAGGAGCTCCTTCCTGTTCAAGGAATTTCTTGAAATCCTCCATATATTGCGCCTTCACACCAAAAATGGTAAGTGTTTCTACGCAGTTCATATATCGCAAAGGTTTTACTGAGGTATCGTCAAGGCATGTAGACCTTTTTAGCATTCCTTTATATCCTTTCAAACGAACACCACGACCAAACAACTGAATTGCCTGCGAACCTTCACCTTTGGCAAAATTTATCAATCCCATTGTAGACACACGCCAGCTGTTCCATCCTTCGGTAAACTTTCGTGAACCGATAAGTATTCTAATCTTTGATTCTTTATCGTTGATGCTATTGAATAATGAAGTAGAAACGAATTCTTCGCTTCTGCTTACTATTCCCTTTGCCTCACAAGCCTTAATAAGATTAGATGTATCTCCAATGTTTATCACACCAAAATAATCACCATATTCGCCAATCTTCATTGCAATTTCACCTTGCACTTGCTTTATGGCTTCAATGTGCAATCGTGGAGCATCGGCAACGGTATCGGTATTGAATATCAGATGAAGCATATCCTCATATAGCACTTGCGCTGATGGTAATTGGCCATACACATCTATTAACGCATTGAAATCGTGTGAAAATAGATCACGCCCATGTTTATCGGTAAGACCCGTTTCTTCTGACTTCACTTGCTCTATGCAACGGATGCTTTCTTGTTTGTTACGAACAAATCTGTCAATAAAACATAGCACTTCCTGAACATCACTCAATTCATCTTTTGATGTTGATGCCGTTACACGGTTTCCAACAAACACTAATAATGGATTCTCTATATTGAAAGGAATCAGTTCGGTTCGTTTTTCAATAGAGTACTTCACTTGTTGGAAGAAGGAAAGCAAACAACCTATCAAATACAAATGACGGTGATTATCATCAATACCTGCTCTGAGGTTATAGATACGATAATCTTTTCCATAGCCATCGCCATAGAAATATTTATAAGAGTAGTCCATTATTATAGACTTGCCATATTCCGCTACCATTTGCCTGTCTTCCTTTTTTGAAGATGTGGCATTCAGTGCTTGTTTGAATGTAGCTGAGTACTCAAAGGCAAAACCTTCTTCGCTTAATCGTGTACGATAGTCGTACCAAACACCATCTGTTGAAGACATGCCACGATGGGCTTCATCCACAAGAACAAGGTTATTGCGTTCAAAGCTATCTACCGATACGGTTTTCACTTTGCCTTCTTCCTTGAGTTTGTTCATATCAATGATGGCAACACCTTCATTTTGTCCGTTAAACATACCGCCACCATCTTTATTGAAGATATTTGCTTTAATTCCAGAGAGAGTAAGCTCACTTAAATGTTGTTTACTCATTCCTTCATTTGGCGAAAGCACTATAATTTTATTGATAGCGATACTGCCGTTTATTCGTTTTGCACGCTTCAAATAGAATATAAATTGCTTTATGTTGATGTGCATTAAAAGTGTCTTACCACTACCTGTAGCACACATATACGCTAACTTGTTCATTGAGTTAATGGTATATGGTTCCATCGTAAGAGCGCCAAGTGTTCTTGTGTTTTCCCTGTCAATGAATTCGTTAAGCGACTTGCAGAAGGCTGATCTGTCTGCAAAGTAGTTGTCGAGATACATCTCAGTAAAAAGCAGCGAGATGTATTGGAAATACTTCAAACTGATACCACCACGCTTCTCTCCAATTTCTTTTGTATATCGACAAATTCTCTCATCGTATTCCCGCAACTTATCGGTTGTGATACTACAATGTTTCATCTTTGCTATCTGAGCTATGTAATGATGAAAATGAGTATTGCCATTTTCATCCAATCCTTCATATTCAACGCTGTTGAGCTTGTTACCCAAACTTTTCAGTTCGGTAGTGCCTATCTCACTAAGAAAGTAACGGAATAAAACCAAATAGGTTTCAAAGCTGACTGATGGTGAACTTTTCTTTTTTGCCATATTTCGTTATTCCTCCCACATTCGTTTATTGAATTCTGTTTCGATAAGCACCACTTTCCATTGCTCATCGTCAAGACGCAGATTCTCAAGGTTGTTATCCCCATTGATATATATTACATCAAACTCACGGTCGGCAGGATTGATGCGATATTTCGAAAAATAGGCATCCAGTGCAGCATTGCTCGCTAGAATATTATCTTGATTAATGTTACGCCATATAATTAAAGCCTTACGACCATCTGGTAATGTTCCTTCGATTTGACGGAATCCATAAACTCCATTAAGGTCTTTTTGTAAATCAACTGCACCCTCATATGGAGGATTAACAGCTTCTTTGGTTGAGAAGTAGGAGATTGAAGATTGACTATGAACAGAAAGACCAATAAGGTAATTGAAGGTTTCAATGACATCAACTCGTTTTTCTTTACATTCATTCTTTTCTGTAATCTTCATATTATACTCAAATGGAGAGATGAAAGCATCTAGATTTAGTAAACTACCTTTTGCTTCCATATCAAGCATATAACCTATTAGATATTCATCTCCTAAGTTAGAGCCGAAGAATGAGCCTTTCTCTTCAAGAGTAATGTTTGAAAGTGCATCTTCATAGCTTTCAAGACGCATATATTTCATTATTTGGGATATGCCATTGTTATGCTCTGTTGGTTTACCACTATCCCATTCAGAAGAATAAATAGCTTTCTTTACTCTTGTTTTGGTAACTAATTCAAAGTATTCACCCATTTCAACAAGGATATACTTTCTGTTTCCATTAGTCTTTCGGTTTAAGTCAATTACAGCATGTCCTGTGGTTCCTGAGCCTGCAAAATAATCAAGAACAATAGCTTGTTTATCGTCAAATGTGCCTGCTTCTATTGCTTCTTCTACTGTATAAAGTGACTTTGGAAATGGAAATCTACCAGAGTCTCCAAACATTTTTGTTAATAAGTTAGTACCATTAACAACAGCACTAAACTTTGAATCTACCCACATGCTTGGTAATAAATCTCTGTTCTCATCATCAAAATAACGTCTTTTAATTACGTTGTTATCAGAACAAAATAGCATATCGTTTTTCCAATACTCGTTAGCAGATTCATATCCTAAACTCCAACATCTTTCTGCTCCGTCTGCTCCTAATGGGTATACACGTAGATAACCTTCATTTGTATTTGAGGTTAGGAAGTCTTCGTTTATTAATGGAGGTTTTTCAAAACCTTTAATAGTGTGAGTTGTTGGGTCAACTAATACTGCGTAGAAACTATTAGGTCTGCCATATCGAAAATTATTATCACCAGTACCACTCCGACAGAACCCTCTTACTCTTTCTCCTGCATTTTTAGCTTTTCCTCGCAATATATCACTATTCTTTTTTACTGCAAATAAGTTGTATTCATGGGTTTTACTTACATTACTTCTGCCTGTTCCAGAACCAGGATAATGATTAACAATGACTTGAAATATATTATAGTTAGGAAGAGTAAATTCCAGAACTTTGTATAAATTGTGAAGTTCAGTATCATCTATAGCTATAGAATAATATCCAATCGTATCAACCAATAATGATTTTCCTTCAAATAATCTGTTCTGCATTAATGATAACCAAGATGAATCTCTATATCCATTTTTATATAATATTGGTGTAGCATCAGTATTATATGGAGGGTCTATATATATGGTTTGAATTCTATTGGAGTATTGATTTTTTATTAGTCTTAGAGCTTGATAATTATCGCTATTTATCATCAAACCATTAGTGTTCTCATCTATATTATCTATAGATGCAATTAAACGGTCACGGAATGTGGTCGGAAAATTCTTTGTATCAACAATTAAGTTTTGATTCTCCTTCAAAAATTCTATGCTCGGAGGATTTGTGAATGCTGTTGTATTTAGATCTCCTTTGATTTCATCAATAGCATACATATCAATCCACTCCTGAATCTGTGTCTTATTAGCAATAATCTCCGGATAGAAAGATTTATCAATATGGTCAAGTGTAATGCACCAATTCGTTTCCACCACAAACTTTTTCTTCAGCCAAAGTTTGCGCTGGAAATTCTCTATCTGCGCCAAGAATGTGATTATCTCTTTACCGATGCGTTTTACCGCACGCACCTTTGCAAGATAACTTTCTGCACGTACTTCATTATCTGTGTCAAGGTCATCGAGATGCATCACTTCGTTCTTGATGAAGAAATCAAGTTCACGTGTGAGGAATCCACCTAAATCCTTATGGATGAAATAATCGAATGTGTTCTTTGCTACATATCCGTTAAGATGTTTCTGAATCAAAGTTACAGGTTTCTTTGGGTCTGTTGATGTTTGGTACATCAATGGCATCATCAATTCAGGTACACCAATAATATATTCACGAATTTTTGTATAGTTATCATCAACATAGTTCTTCTTTTTGTCTGCAGGTATGTCAAAGATAAAGCGAATGATTAGTTCCTTTGATTCAGCATTCCATTCGAATGTTTTCAATTCAGGTCGCTCATCATTTTCTGTGTACAGCATGAACACACGTTTAGAATCGTCAGTTTCCTTATTATTGTTCTGCTCGATTGTAGCATCAACCAAGCGAAAATGAACATTTATCCCTTCCTTTGTAACAAACGAATAATCCTTGAAGTTTTCAGCAGTCTTGATGTAATACTGGTCTTGGTTAGCCCAATACAGTTTTACTTCTTCACCTTCATATGGAATAGCATAGACACCTTCTTTATAACGACGTTTAGAGATAAAATCTCCTTCGTCGTAGTAACGATTAAAGAATGAATATAGTGCAGAATAGACGTCGCTTTCGAGTGCTGACATATCAGAACCTTGAGATAACTGCTTCTGCAAAGCAATATATTCTTGCTTCTTTGGAGTATTGTCTTGAAGAGCATCAATAGTCATACCCATTGATTCAACATCAGACCCTATCTTAGCCAACTTTTGCTTGATTTCATCAGTCTTTTCATTTGCAAATGGTGCGAGAATCTCTTGTATTTTCTTGGGTAGACGATTCTCGAAGTAATCAACAATCTCACGTTGACGAATATTGATGATTCTGTAAATACCGAAATCAAGGTCAGACTTATCTAACTCAAATATGGTTTTCAATAATGCGACGAAGCGCTTCTGATATTCATTCATTATGTTGTTTATTAATTAGTTAGTACTCCAACGGACAATAAATAGATTATCTGATGAAGTTGTTTGAATCATTTTTCTCTCAAGTTCAGCAACGAGCTCTTTTCTACGAACAGATATTTCATCTTCCCTGTTTTCAAGTTCATTGCGCTTTCTACGCTTCTGACGGCGCAGATCTTCTGCTTTAGCTTCAAGACTGATACGTTCTTCTATATTTTCAGCTTGACGAGCAAGTCTTTCTGTTTCACGTATATTACGTTTTACTATATCAAGCTCTTGCTCAATACCATCAATCACATCGCGTTCCCAACGATAGATTCTGTCTTCTTCTTCTTTGAAGAATGAAAGGTTTCTACTATCCACATTCTTTATTGTTGTTATGATGTGTTGTTTTGAATTTGCACTCAGTCGAGAAACAATAGTATCAGGTATTTGGGTATTTATCTTTTCAATTCCACCACAGAGGAATAGTTTTTCGGCTTCTTCTTGTGTTAAGAACTTGCCATCCTCAGTGAATGCAGTAAACAAGCAATATTGTTCGTCTTCAAATGATGAAATTTGAAGTCTTGATAAGCCTAAATAGCCTGATTGACATCTAAGATATTCAGGCAGTACTACGTTTATACCAGTATCTTTATTGTTGAATACGATTTCACTGTTGCAGTTGTCTGTATCTAAAATCATAGCTTTGTCGAGGACATACTGAGCTAAAGGGTGAGAAAGTCGATACGGAGCACCATCTTGCAGTTGTGATAATAAATCATATTTACCACACGCGCAATTCGCAACTGACTTTTTGAGAACGAAAGAATGTTGTTTATCATCGAATTTAGCTTTGCCATCAAGCACATACTTTGTTAATTCCCAAAGAATATGTTCATATCTATTTAAGAAAGTACTTGCTTCATCTTTTGCTACACGAAGATGTTCTTGCACATCAATATCAAAGTTTTCTAAAATTTGATGGCGAGTATCTTTCATGCGTTCGTCTATCTCAACCTGCATGTCAGTTTGAAGACGATCGAACGCTTCATTGATTTCTTCTTCAGTTCTACATTGCTGATAGATTTCCCAAATACGAGTTTCAAAGTCGATAGCGTCTGCCTTACCGAGAATTTCATCAGAAGCGCCGAATATATCATCAAAAAGATTGAATTTCTCGTTAAGAATATTGAATACACGCACATCTGCGTAATTCCTGATATTTACGAAGTTGACAACAACAACATCATGTTTTTGACCATAACGGTGGCAACGACCAATGCGCTGTTCAATTCTTTGAGGATTCCACGGTAAATCGTAGTTTACAACAAGAGAACAGAACTGAAGATTAAGACCTTCGCCAGCAGCCTCTGTTGCAATCATAATATCTGCCGATTCTCTAAAATAATCTACTAATGCCATTCTTCGGTCAGCAGATTTGATGCCACTAACTTTTGAAGGATTAGCTTCGCACCAGTTTTTATATATTTGTGTTGTTTTAGGGTCAGAACCCCGACCATTGAACAATACGATTTTACCTTCGTAGCCATTAGCATCAAGATATTCTTTCAGATATGCCTGTGTCTTTGTTGATTCGGTAAATATCAATGCCTTTCGTGAAGCACCCTCTTTGGCTTGCATCTCAAATGATTTATCCAATGCTTGAAGAAGAGCTTCTGATTTGGAATCTTGCTTTATCTGTTTGGCTTTGTTGATAAATGTTTGCAATAGCTCAATCTCAGCCTTTAGTTTATCAATGTCAATCGCATCCTCTTCCTCGGCTGATATATCTTCGTTATCATCAACATACAAATCTATTTCTTCATCATCGTCTATCAAATCCTCTGCTGTAAATAAGGGCATAGATGCCGTTTCGAGCATCTTTTCGAGACGTGATTTTATATTAGTCAATGTACTTATAAGAGCAAAAGTTGAAGAAGCCAATATCTTACGGATTATCATTGTAGTCAACTTCTTCTGCTGTGCAGGAACTGAGTATATATCGTTTCTTCTGAGAAAATCAGAAATAGCTTGATATAGCTCATATTCAGCATCAGTTGAGTCGAACTTCTGTGTCAGTGGTAATCTATTTGTATAATTGATATATTCTTTTACATCACGTCTTAATGTACGTTTATACATCGTAGACAATCGTGAACGAAGGTCGGCATTATTTTCTCCAGAACCGTATTCACTTCTAAATGATTTCTCGCTACCAAAAATATGATCATCAATTATGCTTGTCAAGCCATAAAGCTCCAGTAAAGAGTTTTGGAAGGGGGTAGCTGTAAGCAACAGCTTCTTTGTTGTTGTGAGAGCATCACGAACTGCATGAGATGTTTTGCTTGACTGACGATAAACATTTCTTAGTTTGTGAGCTTCATCAATGATTGATATATCGAAACCATGCATCAATATTTCATCCTTTTTACGAGCCACAAAATTATAGGAACAAATAATTGCCTTATTCTTTGAATATGGAGATCTGCCGTTCTTGATGGCTTCATTATAGTTCTTGGTGTCAAGGATAATATTGTCAATACCAAATTTATCTATCAATTCTGTACTCCATTGTTTTCTCAATGCAGCAGGACAAACAATTATAATCTTTCGTTTGCCTATAGCCCAATATTGGCAAATGACCAAACCAGCTTCGATAGTCTTTCCTAAACCGACTTCATCAGCTAAAACGATACCTTTGGATAGTGGCGATTTGAATGCAAAAAGGGCTGCATCAATCTGATGTGGATTAATGTCAACAGACGCACTCATTAGTGATTGCGAGATTGAAGATAGTTCACCGCCCACAGCTTTTTGTGTAAGCAAGTTTGCGTAATACTTCGCGTGATATTTAGTTATCATACTATTAAAAACTTCGTCACAAAACGCTTTAACAGATTTAGTCAGACGTAGATGTGAAAGAGTATCCTTTTGATTCATCACCTCGACTACATTATAGTTGAATGATAAACATTTTACTCTTAGTTGACCTATTTATATAGGTGAACGTGTTTGCAAAAATACACATTCAAACTTGAAAATACCATTATTTGTACCGTTTTCTTCTAAAAATCTATGGAATAGTTGGTAATGTGGAAAATTCACTCTCATCTGCCCCTTCCGTTCACTTTAAGATGATCACTGATTTACCTAGAGTTCTATATTCCTAAATTAGCCCACATTTCTGAAGTTTTTGGTTCGTACTGTAACCCAATTAGTGGACATATGCTTTTTTCTAATAAAGTATCAATGTCCCTTAGTTTTATATTACATAAGCGTTCTTTGAAATTAAAAGTTTTAGTTACGGATTCGTTCATAAATTTAGAATGTAACGGTATGAAAAGAATGAATGGACTAATTCCAAATAGCTTATCAGGTGACTTCTTATCCTTGTAAAGACCAAAGCCTGAAGGAATAATGTCAGAGAAATTTTATGGTTCTGTTTTGTATCAGCCAAAAGCATTTCATGTTTCTTGAAGTATTCCAGCATTTTGACTCCGAGCATAGCTCTGCGGTTATTGGCATTGCCGATAACATAACGTACAATATAGTCTTGACACTTCTTACAAGTATCAATGCTAAATCCTTCTGTTTTACAGATGGCCCCAACACGCCTCACCATCCTGACAGAAGCCTGTAGCTCTTCCACTAAATCCCTGTTTTGAGGAGTAAACAGAAAGCCCGTTTGATTATGAACAACATGAAAAGTGTAATGAACGATAAGCCCTCTCTGCACATAATCAAACTGGAATGATAGTGTGCAGAAATGGTGATTACAAGAATGAATATGCTTACAAACAGAAAGTCATATAGGCAGGTAGATACACCACCCCTTCCTTTACACTCAGGTTTTTAGGATGAATCACATAGCTCCCTCCTATACGCTGACGAAAACTCTCGTTGAACCGGGTAAGAGAACGGATGGAATATTTATCATTCGATTTCACCTCTATCGGAAATATTTTATATTTCAGTTTGCTGTGGTTCGACAGGATAAAATCTATTTCCATGTCGTTGCGGTGCTTCTCTTGATTGTATCGCGTGTAGAAGTACAGTTTGTGCCCGGCCGCCACCAACATCTGGGCAATTACGTTCTCGTAGAACATACCCTCATTCACCGACAGTTTTCCCAATAAGATTTCCCGGTAAAGTTCTCCATCAGAGATCTCATTTTCATCAAATGTATGGCTGATAAGTAGTCCGGTATCGCCCATATAACACTTCACATATGTTCTGTCCTCATTCAGCGAAAGTCCTACGTTAGGGTCCGAACAGTTAAAGCATTCATTGGCAATCATCGAATCGGAGAGCCAAAAGAAAGTATCATGATATTTTGGAAAGCTCGCCCCCTTTTCAATGCGATTCATCACTACACGTCTTTCGGAACGAGAAAGAAAAGCCGGAATCTGGTCGAATATACTTAGTACACTCGACCTGTAGCCAGACTTTATCTTCTTTATATCATTCCGGTACAGTGTCAGTATGTCTCTTTTTTCCATATCGGCCATTTCGAAGTTCCGGTTGTTCTCCAGATACGCCGACAGGCTTTTCGGCATACCGCCCACAATCATGTATTGGCGGAACAGCAGCATAGCCTTGGCGTGAATCCCCTGCTCCAAAGGTACCTTTTTATCAAAGCATTGGCGGATATATACCATCAATGGCTCTTCATTCATAGCCCAAGCAAACTCCTCAAAGTCCATGGGGTACATAAGCAGTGTCCTTTCTTCAGAAGGAATGGTAATATCATTTACATTCTCCTTTATGGAGATTAGCGAGCCCGTCTCTATATAGTCGAACCGTCCATCTGCGACCAGATACTTTATCGCTTGCCGGGCTTTCGGAAACTGTTGTATCTCATCAAATATGATAATGGATTCTTTTGGATAAAGCCTCACACCATATTCCGAAGAAAGAATAAGGAAAAAGGTGTCGAGATCATTCATGTAATTGTTAAAGGCCGAAATAACCGAGTCACTAACTTTGTTGAAATCTATCATAAGATAGCTCCGGTATTCATTCTTTGCGAACTCTTCCACAAGAGTGGATTTGCCTATCCGTCAGGCACCTTCTATCAAAAGCGCCTTAGTACCTGTCGCTTGCTGTTTCCAGACAAGCAGTTTGTCATATAATTTACGTTTGAATATCATACCATTCAATGTTTATCATCTCATTCATATACAAAATCAATGATATTTTCTGCAATACGCAAATAAAAATCCATATTGACTACCTGCAATACGCACTTTTAAAAGATGCCATTTCACCTGTAATGCGCATAAATCTATAATAAACTTGCCGTATAATAGTACTTTTAAATACAGCGAAAAATTCGGCTTTATGTATTATCCCTAATATAATGGTATTGATTACAACAGAGAAGACATAATGTAAATCAGCAATCCCCACCCATCAGGCAGACAATCATCAAAAACGCCGAAATCTCCTTCAAAAGGACGAGGTTTTGGCAAGTCAAACGGAGAAATAGAAAAATCCCGATTTGAGAGCCACTAAACAGGTATGTTTTTTGAGTTTAGAGTCGAAGATATTATTCGGGAAAAGTGATCTGTGCAGATAGAATACGATGCAGAAAACTACTTGGTTAGTAAAAAGAATGTAATTTCTAAATTCTCACTTCATATCTTTGAGCCTATTTCTACGTTGACGATAATCTGCCAAATAGGTTTCCTTGGTGCTGGGTAATAGAAATGAGGCCTCTATAAGTTGTTCGATTAGTGGGTATTGCGTAGTGAATTGAGTTATTATCTCAACCACCCGTTTTTCATTGATTCCGATACGCTTTCCAAACTCGTTGAAAGATCGCCCATTCGCCTTACCGTTAAATTTCAAGAATTCCGATTTATCTCCCTCGCGAAACAAACCGCGACTCAAAGCGAAATCACTATCATCAACATGCAGGTGTGTATTCAACAAGTCATAAGCGGGAGCCAATCGAAAATCACCTCTTGAAGTTTCGAGCACAGAGAAATTCTTCAAATGAGCATCGCCGTTTGAGAATAGAAAGTTGAAAAGTACAACTTTAAAATACTTTTCAATTTCAATACGCCAAGCAGGGATATATCGCTGTATTAGCTCGGCCAGTTCTTCGTAGCTGTATTCATACTTATAGTTACTTCCACCATTTGCGGGCATCAAACTAGCCAACGAAGAAAAGTCTTCTTTGCGTAGCTTTACGCCCCCTACTCCAACATCAAAACGCTTGGTGATATAAGCTGACTCACCTGTTTGGAAAAAGCACAAACCATTGGCAGCCGTCTCAATTCCATAAACCTGTGAAGCAATTTGCATCGTCAAATTCTCGTTCGCAGGAATCTCCTTCACTCTTCGCAAACGGCTGAGCGGAATCGGCTTCAAGATATGTGTACTTTGCTCTCCCTTTTGCGATAGGCGTATTTTGCCTTTTTCAACAAGGCAAACCTCCTTATCTTGTACTCCTGAAATTGAGATATGTTCTATATTCTCTATAAACTTCTCATTATCCTCTTCGTTCTTTTCCGGAGAATCATAAGGAAGGATATGCGATACCTTTTTGCCTGCAAAAAGATTTCTCAGGGCAACAGGAGAATAGGTTTCATACCCTTCCACAAGAGTTGATGGGCAATGTGTCAGTTTCATCATTCAATCGGTTTTAGTGTTACTGCTCCTATTGTGTCGTGTGATGTGGTGGCAAGAAGAAGTCCGAAATAGTCTTTCTCATCAATTTTCAACAATCGGCATTGAGCCTCTTTGTTTGCTCCTTCAGATAGTAAACTAAAGAAGAACGGGAACAGATAATCGCTCGTAAACTTCATCTCCGTTTTGGGCAATGTCAAGCTCACCTCCGGCATCAAGGTGTTGGCAAAATACTCCGATTCATACTCAAACGAATAACTCCCATTGTCGTTCTCGGTTAGAGTTCCGGCTTCAATACCCTTCATATAGACTTTTGCACTTCGCATCGCTTATCGTTTTAGTTGTTTGACACCCACAGTAATTTCCAGTCCCAGCACATCTAAAATCTTACCCAGCACCTCAATGGTTGGGTTTGCTTGTCCACGCTCTATTTTGTATAGCGTATTAATACTGATACCTGCAATATCTGCCAAGTCAGGCTGCGTAATCATAAGTTCTTTTCTACGGAGACGTATCTGTTCCCCAATAGTGACCCGTAATGAGTTTATCTGATTATCCATATTCACACTATATTGTGATTTATACTGCAAAGATAGTGTATTTTTCTAAAAACAACGCTTAAATCACATTTTATTATGATTTTAAAGATGCCAGGATACTATTAGTGGACAAGTTGGACTATAATCACATTATAATGTGATATACCTGATAATATAAAAATAATGCGTATATTTGCCTCAGCAAACCATTTGTAACTCCAATGCGGAAACACCCATCAAATCAACCCTCTAAAGTTGATTTGAGGCTTCCGCAAATGGGCTGAAAAAATGCGGTACAACACGTATATCGAAAAGTCTGAAAACCAGCACATTGAATTTCCCGGTACTTTCAATGTAATTGTAAAAATGAGGCCTGTACCGTTTAAAAGAGCAAAACGCTGACAATTAATAGTGCGAATATGCTGCATCGGCAAATAGACATGCCAGCTAATCACCAATAGTCTACAAATTAAAACACTAAAATACATTATTTATGAGCGAGATTAATATTCCAAAAGAAAATGAAGGCTTTATCTATACCATCCTCTCATTCGAGAGAAACGTCGAGATAAAATGTAACAAGAACTGTCGTTATATTAAAGATAAAAAATACTATCAAGATTGTCCAGCCCAGTTAACAATGGGAAATGGCAAAACTAAATCCCAATTTACTGCTGATAAATTGGTCCTAAACATAAAAAACATCGGAGGACATGAGAATTGGACATTCGCCTCTAATGAAGTTTTATTGGTGGATGGAGAGGGTTTTATCCATGAGGGCGAGTTTATGTGCTACGAAAATCTACCCGTAAACTACATAGGTGAGAGACAGCAACTTTTACCTCAAACGCAGATGAATTTCATATTATTATTCTATCCTTTGCCCGAGAATGTCAATGTTTCGCGCTTCAAAATTAATATATATAATAAATGGATAGATTTTATCCTTCAGGATTTTGATGAGTCCGTTTCGTCCCTTTTCAATGCGGTGAAGAAAAAGGTGAAAGTAATAGAGTATAATGAAGAAGGTGAAAAGAAACATATTTCCAATACCTATCTTGATTACAACCTGAAATATGACCTTGAACGGTTCGAAAAAAGACTATTGGATCTGAAAGTGAAATTATTTTCCCGATTCAACAATATATTGACCCAAGCTGAAAAGACAAAATTAGACAATAAAATAACGAGCGAAATATATGCATTAGATCTTGAATTGGAAGAGAAGCAGGAAGCCGAGTACAATCAGGTAAAAGAAAATTTCACCGCCATCAAGGATGAATATACACGAAGAGCTAAATAAAGACGAAAAGAAAAATATTAATTGTAGTGTAGCAACCCATCATATAATATGCAAAAGAATATATTTTTGTTTATTATATAATGGGTTGAAAGAAGTTTTATCACTTTATCACCTCACACTCATTCCTTTCTCGCACTTCCGTGACAGACTACTCGTTCTTTAAGTCACTCTCAAGCTACCGAAAATAGCAAAAAAGAAAGTGTCATACGAAAAATCTTCAGATTGCTAATTATTAGCTACCTAATGATACTTATCGAAATTAAAACAGCAATAGTTTTAATCCGTAATCCTAAGTTGCCAGAACGCCACGGCCGCCGCCGCCGCCACATTGAGCGAATCGACCCCATGCGCCATCGGGATACGGACTACATAGTCCGCCGCCGCAATCGTATCGGGTGGAAGCCCCTCTCCCTCCGTTCCCATCACGATGGCCAGCCGGGGTTCGGACGTCAAGACAGGATCGGCAATGGAGATAGAATCGTCCGTGAGTGCCATGGCGGCGGTGCGGAAGCCGTGGCGTGCCAGATTACTGAGAGTGCCGTCCAGCCACGTCCAGGGGAGCAAAAAGACCGAACCCATGGACACCCTGACCGCACGGCGGTTCAACGGATCGCAAGAGTTACGCGTCAGCAACACGGCATCCATCCCGAGGGCGGCCGCCGAACGAAAAATGGCACCAATGTTCGTAGTGTCCACAACACCGTCGATGACGACGATGCGCCGGGCATCCCGGCAGGTGTCTTCCACCGTGCGGGGCGCGGGGCGACGCATGGCGCACAACACTCCGCGCGTCAGGACATAGCCCGTCAGCGTGGCGAGTAACTCCCGTCCGCCCGTATAGACGGGCACGTCGCCGCAACGACTGATGATGTCGGCGGCATCACCGGTGATGTGTTTTTGCTCGCACAAGAGGGCCAGAGGTTCATATCCGGCATCCAATGCTACACGGATCACCTTCGGGCTTTCGGCTATGAACAGGCCTTTATCGGGCTCGATGCGGTTGCGCAACTGGGCCTCGGTGAGGGTGGAGAACACCTCGATTCCGGGGTGCGACAAGGATGTGATTTCGATAATGGGCATAAGGCTTTATTCTTTTTGTTAGAGAGTAATGAATTAAATGGGTACGCGGACGACACGGATCAGGCGGACGAACGCGGACTTTAAAAAAAGCTGCGCTACAATATTGATAAATTAAAAATCCGCGTTCGTCCGCCTTATCCGCGTCGTCCGCGTACCAGATACCGCAACTTTCATCACCCCGTCCAGTTTATTTTCAAAAATCCGGTAAGCCTCCTCAATCTCATTCAACGGGAAGCGGTGTGTGATAAGCGGCGTGGTGTCTATCTTGCCTTCTTCAATCAGGCGAAGTATCTCGGCGCAATCGCACCCGTCCACGCCACCGGTCTTGAAGGTCAGGTTTTTTCCGTACATATCGGGCAGGGGAAGCACCTGGGGGCGGTCGTAGAGGGCCACTACGGTGACGATGGCATTGGGGCGTGCACACTCCCACGCCAGACGGAAGGTGCCATCGGTTCCTGCCACTTCGAGCACGACGTCGGCTCCGCCATGATCGCTACTCCGCAACACAATCTCCCGGCAATCCTCCGGCTTCACCACCTGTACGTCCGGATAGTGCTCCTGCACAAAACGGATTCTCTCGGGCGCCGCCTCGCAAACAATGATGCGACGGGGGTGCTTGAGCATCACGCAAAGCAGGGTGCAGATTCCGGTAGGGCCGGCGCCGATGATGAGCACCGTGTCCTTTTCGGTAATCTCCGATATGCGGGCCGTCCAAAAGCCCGTGGCAAGCACGTCGCCCACAAAGAGCGCTTGTTCGTCGCTCACCGCATCCGGAATGCGGTTCAGTCCCTGGTCAGCATAAGGCACGCGGACGTACTCGGCCTGACCTCCGTCGATGCGGCAGCCCAGCGCCCAACCGCCATTGGTATCGGTGCAATTGTTCACATATCCGTGTTGGCAAAAAAAGCATTCGCCACAAAAGGTTTCTACGTTCACCGTAACCCTGTCGCCGGGCCTGACGGAAGTAACGTCCGCGCCCACTTGCTCCACGATGCCTACCATTTCGTGTCCCACCGTGGTTCCGGGCAAGGCACGCGGCACGCTACCGTGCTTGATGTGCAAATCGCTGGTGCAGATGCTACCGAGCGTCACGCGGACAATGGCGTCGCGGGGGTCTTTCAACCTGGGTTTCGGTTTTTCTATAAGTTCAAATTTTCCGTGTTCAATATAGGTATATGCAAGCATTGTTTTTCTCTTTTTTAATACTTCTCTTTCCGTTCAAACTCTCCCTCCTCCGTATAGTACTTCCATGTGCCCTTGGGTATGTTATTTCCGTATTTCCCGCGGAGTTTCAGTTTTCCGTTCTCATAATATTCGCGATAGCGTCCGTGGCGTTTTCCTTCTTTCACTTCCGCTTCACTCTTCAACGCTCCTTCGGGATAAAACTCCCGCAAGACGTTGCCCTCAAATTTCTCAACATAGAAGCGTTGCAACTCACTCATTTGCTCCTTCTCCGTTTCGGCATCTTCGTTCATTACTTCGTCGGCTTCATCGTCCACTACCACCGCTACGGCCGCTTCTTCCGGTTGATAGGGTTTATAGTCCATCACGCATTGCAACGAGGCGGACTGGCCGTCTCCCGTAATCTGCATGGTCCAATAGGGGAATGAGTAGACAATGTCCTTGTCCGATTGTATCTCTCCCCACGTAACGGCATTCATCATAGGCTTCAACTGGTAATAAAACTTATGTACATCCGTATATAAGAAAACGGTAGAGCTCGAATTCAGGTACGAGAAGGCATTTTTAAAGCCCGGATTATCCTTCAACAGGTTCTTCTGATCGTAATCTTCTATAAATGAGAGCAGAGACGAGGCTTTGTTGCTAAACACCACATAATCGTCCACGTACGTGTAATAGGGTTTTTCGAACTTGTCGAACAGCCCTCCGAAGAACAAACGGAAGAAGCCTTTCATTTCCACATAGTTGATTTCAAATCCCTTATAATCAACCGTCTTTATCCGGAGCGGGGTGCGCCGCCTGATCTTCTTTTCTATAAACTCCATATTCTTACGGGCGTCCTTGATGCTTTTGGCGCCGATGACCAGAATCAGTTCCGGATCGTGCCCCAGCAGCCCCGGCTCGGATTGGGTGATGGCAAATTCTCCCGACATCCAGCTCAGGAAGTTTTCTTCCAGAGAGATGTCGAACAGGCTTTCAATCTTCTTCCGGGAAGTTCTATAAGATTCGCACCATTGCGGGTCGTGGACCACAAGTGCATTCTCCAGTTCCTTTACAAAAGTCACCGGATTGCTGAAACCGATGTTGGTATAGAGTGCCGTCCGGCCGGACAGGATTTCGTGGGCTTTCATCCGGTGCTTACCCGAGTTCAGCAAGGCCATGATGTACGGATCGGCGGTGTCTTTCCGCAAGGTATATCCTTTCACCTCCATCCGTTTGTGGTCGGTATTGAAATAGAGTCCGGCAAAATCCATGGAATTGCTGAACATATCGATGTACTCGTTTCCGGTTCCCAGATAAATATTCAGGAATTGGGGCAGGCGTGCATAATTGATAAAAACGCGGACAAGTCCTTTGCCGGACACCAGTTTTTCGGCTTCGATAAAAGAATGATCGAGACCGATTTGGGGCTTGTTGCGTGAGTCGATGGCCGATTCTACAAGTTTGGAGGTATAGGAACCTACAAAATGGTTGTCCACGAAGGCGCAATAAAAAATATCGCGCGTATCCGGATCGCGCATTTCGAGGATGTTAATCCCGTTGTGCATCCGGTTGGTTACGGAACTGCCCGCCATGGTGAGCACCGTTTCAAGCTGATCCTTCAACAAGTCCATCTTGGAGGCCTTTTGCATGTCCAGCACAATCAGGAAATCCCAATCGCGGGCACGGACTTTATGGATTGAGATGAGCATATCCCGTTTGCCCACCAGCGATAACAACATTTTATTGCTTCGGACCACGGTGTCGAGCGTTTCCACATTTCGGGTGACGTCCTCGAAGGCTTTCGCCCGCTTCAGGCATTGCCAGGTTGCGCTTCCGCTGAACTTTGCCCAATCGTCGATGGGCGCCGAGGACTGGATGATAAATGCCGCGTCTTCGGGCACCAGGTAGATTTGCTGAATGTTGCGGTCGGGCGAAACAAACAGGTGAACGATGGAGTACAAAAAATATACAACCAAGGCTAAACCGGCAATCGCAAGTGTTCTTTTTACAAGGGTCCGGGTATTGTTCTTCTTAGCGGATTCAACGGGTGGCTCTTGTGGTCCGTTATCCAATTCATTTTCGATCATCCCTTTTTCAATATGCTATTGACTACACGCACCGAAGACACCAGCTTGGCCGTAGAAGTAAACACATCCACATTCCACACATGCGAGGAGCGGCCTTTATGCACGATGGTTGCCACCGCCCTTACGGTGTCTCCCTCGTGGGCGGAGGAGATATGGTTTCCGCTGACTTGCATGCCGACCACTATTTCGTCCGGCTTGCAAAGTATCATGGAACCCAGTCCGGCCACGGTTTCGGCCAATGCCAGGCTGGCACCTCCGTGCAGGATGCCGAAAGGTTGGCGGGTACGTTCGTCCACGGGCATGGTGGCCTCTACCCTGTCTTCGGAGGCGTAAGTGTATTGTATGCCCAGATTTCCCATCAATGCGTGGCGGGCACGCTGGTTGAGTTGCTCCAGGGGCACGTCGGCGGGGCGAATTTCGGCAAGTATCGCCTTCTCCACGGCTTCGGCCACGCCGTCTTCATCGTTGGAGGCGGTGATGCGGTCGGCACAGACCTTCACCGAGTCTTGGGCGTTTCCCATGGCGATGCCCAGTCCGGCGGATTGTATCATGGAGACATCGCAAACTCCGTCGCCAATGGCGATGACTTCTTCGGAGTTGATGCCCAACTTCTCAAGCAAGGCGCCCAGCGTATTGGATTTATCAATGGAGCAGGGCACCACTTCCAGAAAATAGGGTTCCGAACGAAATACATCCAGCGCTCCGTTCAACCTCCGGCGCCAGTGGTCTTCCAGTCCCACGAGGGCTTCTTCGTCATCGCTTACCAACATGCACTTGCAAGGGGCAAAGTCCACCGCTATCGAGAATTCGGTTTCGGCAATTATCTTCAGGCCATTCAGCTCGGCTTCGTGGCGTATGTGCTCGTTTTCGGGCGAGTCGGTGATGATGGTATCTTCGTGATACGTAAAAATGGCGAACCCGTTCTTACGGGATTTCTTTTCAAGATAGGGCAGCATTTCGGGGTTTATCCTACGCTCAAAGAGTAGTTCGCCACTTTGCGCATTGATAATTTGCCCGCCATTGTAGGAGAGGATGAAGCCTCCGTAATTGCCCAGTTCCAGAGCCTTGGCAATGGGCATAAGGCCATAGGTGGGCCTGCCGGAAGCTAATACGATACGTACGCCCATCTGTTGCACTTTCAACAAGGCGGCCAGTGTGCGCTTGCTGATTTTCTTCTCACTATCGAGCAGAGTTCCGTCTACATCAAGAACTAATAGTTTGTATTTCATGACTTACCGGTTTTTTAGGTTTATGAAAACAAAGGTAAAGTTATTCAGGCGAAAACGCAATTAAGTAACGAGTTTTTTCTTACGCATTTTCATTCGTTATTTACACATAGTTCTTTTGCTCATCAGTGCAACAAGTACGGTACCAACTCCGCAAGATAGCTTCTTTTTACGATCTTTACTTTACGGAATGGTTCATTAAAAATATAGGGAAGTGCCTGAATTCCGACACTCCCCTATCTATTATTTAACTCGGATCTTATATCTCCTCGTCATCACTTCATTGCATTGTTTCCCAGTGCTCCCAGCGCAGCCGAAACAATAGCCATCACTACTTTCAGTATTTTTTTCAAAACAGACTTCTTCATAAATACAATCGTTTAATTTTTAATTCTTCATTTTTTAATTTCTAAGCTCCTCAGCTTTAGACTTTATCCAAGTGGGTTTTCCACTATTCCTCCGTCAGGTGACGACGAACCGCCACCTTCTGTAGGAAGTTCGTCATTGATGCGATCCACATCTTTGAGGCTAAGTCCTTCGGAACGGGTGCTTCCGTTAGCCGTAATACGAATTTCCTTGTTGGCACGGAAACAAACGCGCAAGCCAGTGATATCATTCGCCGTAAACGCCTCTGCCGTATCCGCCCCCTTGCTACGGGCGGCAAGATAAAAAAATCCCAGTCCGTCAATATTCACCGACCGCCCCAAAAGCAACTCTTCTTTCAACTCCGTGCGGAAATCCTTCAGCACAGAGCTCACCACACCTTCACTCACACCAGAAAGTCGGCTGATCTTTTTCGCAATCTGCTTCAGATCCATCGCCACACCATACTTATAAGTGATTACCGGATATACCTTCTTTGCCGATTGCTTATCGAGGGGATTTAGTAATCTCCAAACCTTCTTATACAAAATACTCATAGTTCTTTTTCTTTTTAAATTAAATAAATCATGTTCAAAATCTCTTCGCTAACGTTAACGTTGCAAAGATGCGGCAACTTCTATAAAACTCAAATGAACACTTACTATGGTATCTTAAATCCATAATATCTACCCTATTGTTGCACTAAAAGGCATTTGCCAGTTATAATCTACTGACTTTAACTAACTCATATCCATAAAAAAGGAAGAAAACAGGGAAGTATATCCGGAAAATTCGAGAGATTAAATCAAGTGTACAAATTAAGAAACGCAACTATAGGCTTCATTTTACAAACGATTATACATAATAACTGGTCATACTTTAATATGCCAATCTGATAAATATATATTTAGATATAGCAATTTCTAACAAATGGGGCTTTGAAGGCTGCTGTCCATGTGGATATTATCAAGATCAACCCGTTTTACCTAAGTAAACAACTTGAACAAAATCCTTTTTTTCTGCTTCTGCGGGATTTGGATAAGCGATATTATCGGTTTGAGATGGAGAGATGTATTTGTTGATAGAGGAAAATACCGTTTAACAGTATCCATGCAGAAGACCTAAGGACCTATTTATCTGCCCTTTCTCCTGAAGCGTTGAAATGAATACCGGAGCGTGGCAATAAAACACCGGAGAATCATTTTTTGACTTGCCATGTATCACACAGGTCAATCAGTCAATAAAACTTTAGGCGAAAGAGGCCGAAATTGTCAAGCGATTCACATTTACAGCGCAAGACATTTTATTTATCTTCCTTACCGAAAACAAACAACTTATAAATATTTATTCCTAGATGATAACAATTTGAAAACAAGCAAAATTCTTTATTCGACTTCGTTTTACATTAAATTAAAAGAACGCTAATTCAGAATGCAAAGATAACATTATTGTTTAACACACCTTTTATTGAGAACAATATTCACATTTATACCTAAAAATCTTCCACTATATATAATGCAATGATCAATGAAGCAAGATCAATTTTGCCTATTGTAATAATGAATCCATAAGTCGATCTATTATAAAATCCTCTTGTTCATTATCGTAAGATGACTCTCGATAAGAATCTTCATCATTTTCATCTGGAATATCCTCCAATGAATCCCGAATTTCTTGTAGGTGAGAGAATGCTCGGCTTAATGCAACACCATCTGGAAGTCTTTTCTCAATTTCAAGATATAACTCCTCGCGTTCTTCATAGTCAGCGAAACCATTTATCATTGTATCCATGTCAACTATCATTTCCTCCTCCATTTTTTCAAGAAATGGAGTCTTATCTATTAAATCTATATTTCCTGTTTCATGCAGCAATTTCAACAATTCAGGATAATCATCAATATCCTTATCCTCATTAGTTAACAAATTCAGCACATCTCTTAACTCTGTTTCTCTGTTAGACCAATTCATTCGCTTTATTAGTTGAATTCTTTGAAAAAAATCTGTATTATTACCTTCAGTAATTTGCGTTAAAAGAATTGACAATAATTGATTTTGAATTTTCTTAAAATAACTCGGAAATCTATCTGCAAAGCTTTTCAAAAACGCTGTCTTACTATAGGAGTTTTTTATAAAACTTATGCCTGTTCGACTCAATTTGCATGATTCTGGATTATTGCTTAAGAATTCTATAAGTTTAGCTCTTAATATTTCCAGATTTGAATCTGAAAGGCTAATATTATTGGACCTAAAAATTTCAGGCATATTTTGACTTAAAAATTCATCATATAGAGAGGTTAACTGTTCTGGATAGAATGCACCTTCCAAAAGTAGTCGTTGAGTATAAGCGCTCTTTTCAATATAATTAGCAATAAAATCTCTGACAGAAGGATTATGGAATGTGACAACAATAAGACCTTGGTATTTGCCAGTTCTAATGAAACAATCATGTAGAATCTTCACAGTTTTATTCCATGTAATGTCATCGTACTTCAACTGAAGCTGGTCTGATGTCAATTTACCAAAATGGGAATATGCTTTATTCCAGCTTTCTATTGAAACCTCACCACCCATTGAAGCAAGAACCATAAGTGCATATTGGCTCTCTGGCTTCAAATTTTCAAATGCCATTTCCCAAACCATATGTGGATTCGAGAAAAACTCTTTGAAACGATTCATAAATTCCGACACAGGCACTTGTATCCAGAGCTGTTTGTCAATATAGGTCTCAATAACACGTGGATTAAAATTACGATGCCCGATAATCCATCTATATCCTTTGTCTTTTAAAAATTCGGAGATATACTCTTTTGGCAAATCTGCATTTGCAATATGGTTATACAAGATTTTTGCTCTAACAGTTTTTGTATAAGAACCAATATCGAGAACACACTTTGCCAATTCTATATTCTCATTGCGGATTTTTTCATAATGAATGTTTGCATCGCGTAGAATGTATTCACGCGTTGTCAATATAAATTTCTTGGAATTATCTTTCTTTACTACTCGAATAAAAGATATTAATTTTTGTGCGAATCCAGAGCCATTGTCTTCAAAAACATTGGCTCCCAAAAAATCATCGAAGAAAAATACTTGCTTCTTATGGGGATCGTAAAGCTTTGATGCATTATCCATATCACCTGGAATATTTACAAATTCCTCATAACCATGTGCTAGATAATCATATAAAAGAATATTTGCAAGAGTTGTCTTGCCGATACCCGGTATCCCAGATATTATCACATAGTTATATTGAGATAAAATATTTCGGGCCTGTTCAAGACTCTTATTAGGGACATATGTCGCTATTTGTTGCTTTATGTGTTGCAGTTCAAAATCCGACCAATTTATAACTTCCTTATTGATTATACTTTGGAGTATATTAGTACTAGTAAGCCATAGTTTATAATGCTTTTTCTCCACATCATCAAAAGTACCCAACAAGTTATTTATATCATTCGACCCAAGAATTTGAGTAGTGTCTTTGATGTAAGGAGCGAATAACTCTTTTATGTCATCCTTATTCCTAGGTGTCAATCCTACCGACGTAACAACATAATAGTTATCTGGATTAATTCTTCGAACTTTATCCGCCTCCCCTTTAAGATTGGATAGTAATGAACTATAATCCTTATATCTTTTTGCTTGGACAATCGACTTACCTCCATTTATTGTTGCAAATCTTAAGTCTATACCACTATCTCTACCAGTTGTAAAAGATTCAACAAAAACCCCAAACTGTTTCTGGATAAGGTCTCGAGCCAAATCTTCAAACTCAGCTGGTTGTAAAACATTGAGATTATAATTAGGCATAATATTAATTCTTAGGGTGATTATTTACGACAGTACCCCAAATGACTTGTCTGATTTATAATAACTGATTAAATAGTTACGGGAATAACCGTGCCAGCTATTCCCGTTATTTTTCTTTTTATCCTGCGTATAACCCAATTTCTTTGAACGCAATCCACGCTTCTTCAATACATTTATCTATATCTTCTAATGAAGGCTCATATAGATATTCAAGGCATTTATCTATTTTTGAGATAAACATTTTATCATCTTTATATTGTTCTTGGACTTCATATAATGCTGTATGTAAATATGCAGCCACTTCTCCTATTTTGAAACCAAGTTTATACTGGTCAACTGACTTCTGACCAGGAAATGGTACAGATACTCTTTCAAAACCACGAAAAATATCAGCATCAGCTCCAAATCTTCTTGTACGTCCACATTTAAAGACTGCCCTAATCAGATATTCATAATTCATTGCTTCCATAATTGTAAAATTTCAGATTGATATTTTCGGTAAAGTTACTAATTAAAAAGCATTTGTAGAATATAAACAAAACAATTATTTCAATCGAAGTACAACACTTAATAAATAATGCATCTTTATTTTTTATTTATCACATCAAACGTATAGGTGTTATTTTTGAAGCAGAAACCATATTTCTATTCATATCTTTACTATCAGCCACTCAAGCAGCACATTTGCTTACAAAGATGTTTCTTTAACACAGCGCACAGGAAATCCATTTGCCCGACTATGGCTACTAACAGGATACACCCATGCAATATTTGTATTCAAGCAAGCCCCTTGTGGCAAATCAGCACTGACGGGGGATGATGACCATGCACATGAACTGGCACCAACATCACAGATCTGTCCATTAATACCGTTTCTATAACCAGACGCAGGATAAAAAGCTTGATCACCTGTATTGCCATTAATATAATAACGACGGCCAAAAACTCCGGTGGAACTTACAAATCCAGAATTATTACCATCTACATAATTTTTCTTATCTTCAATTGGAGTATTATATAAACTTGCAATATTTATATTGTAGTTACTATTTTTATCTCCATTCAAAAGACTGGTGGTAAAATTAATCCATGTATCTTGAGGAGGCATACACCACCCCAAAGGACAAGGATCATAGATTGTTTTACCTGTAAACTTTGTATCAAGACGTTTACTGGTTGCTTCATTATTAAGTTCTCCACCCCACAACCGATTGGAAGCTTTCCATGCTTCTGACTGACTTGTGGCTCTATAAATCCAATTGTAAGAATTATCCTCACCACATACAATAAAAACCAACGGTCGCTTTATTGAATAGCTAATAATTGACTGTACAGATGATGAAATCAGACTATTTATGATTTGATAGTTCTCCCCCCTCAATGTAGCTGCATTAAGTTTGTTTCCATTTCGATCAAAAACATCTACTATTTCAGAATTATTATCAATTCTTCTTTCTCTGTTCTTTGCTGCTGGGAAAGGGTCTTTACGCCCAAATTGATAATACAATCCAAACGTCTTCACAACCTCAGCATTATTGGTAGCAATATTACTAGCTGCACCTAAATTACAATTCATCATAACCAGTGTACGTTTTGCCGGCAAAACATCTGCGTAAATGGTGCCATTCATTCCACCTCTTGGATTCGTTTGATATGTTTGCGTAGGTATCTCTGCCAAATTAAAATGGGTTTTCCAAATATGCCAACTCCACAGTATATTACCACTTCCGTCTTTTACCGCAACCACTGCATTCCCTTCAGCTGCCGGGCCAGTTTTGAAATAAACATATCCATCTTTCAGAATCATACCTTGTATTATTTGCCCATGACCATTGGTTTCCCAAACGAGTTCTGCACTTGCAGGACTGATAGCAGCATTAGCAGCCAAAGCACTTCCGGTCGGAGAAATCAATGCAGCAGTGGCAGCCCCATTTCCTCTCACTGTAGCTTTAAACTTATACCACGTATTTACCTTCTTGGCAAGATAACAATTTGCCGTACCTACACTACTCAAATCTTCTGTTCCCGTAAAATCTACAACAACCCTTGTATCTGTTGCCGCAACATCATTCAGAGTAATGTTATACGTATAATTGCCATTCCGCTTGATATTGAAATCACTCGTATTATTTTCTCCAAGATACACTGTCCACTTTGCAGTAACAGTGCCTATTGTGCCGTTAATTTCTACATATGTAGCATGTGCAGGCGCATTTGCAGTCGTTTTATCCTTTTGAGCAGAAATAGTTTTGGTTCCTCTTCGGTTTTCAAACATATAGAATATTGTGCTGGCAGTGGTTGCACTATTTGGACCTATACCGCCGCAATTCAGCCAAGTAGTACTTGTCGCATCCGCTGTACCGAATACATAATAAGAGTTCTTAGGAAGATTATAAATTTTCAAATTAGTAATGTTAATCCCACTACTTTCTTTCACTTTAATCTTTAACTCAACTTTTGCGACCATACGGGTTAATACCAGTATTCCCGACAATGTGTTTGTCCCCGCCTTGATATTCACACTTTTCATGCTTCCCGTCATTGGCAGATTGGTGCCTTTATTCAAGTCATCCCAATTAGTCAGACTATATACCATACTTTTCAGATAAGATTCCTCATGTATGACATATCCCTTGAACAAGTCAGCTTTACCCGTATTGGCAACGGCATATATGGTACATCCGGTAGCACTGCGCGTATTAATGGTAACCGTAGAACCACCCGTCTGGTATTTCTGTCCGATCAGCTCACCCACACTGTTATAAATCAAAATGTGCAGGTCACTGATCACACTCTCATTGACTGTCCGGGTAACGAAATTCACCTGTTCTTCACCCTGTACTTCCACCCGAATGGTAGCGGGCATACCTTCCTCCATGTCCACATCCTCCATACCCTCTTCTTCCGATTGGCAAGAACTGCACACAGCCGCCATTGCTAACAGTGTGCCTAGCATGAACAGTACGAAAAGTACCTTCCAACAAAACGGTATGGGTTCTTCCGTTTTCGGATATACCTTGTATTCAAATAACCTAATCATACACTTTTTACTTACATTTCTACATCCTGACCGACCGTTCCCCAGGGAACCACACTCACAAAAGCCTTAACCTCCGCATAGCGAAAGTCTATATCAATGTTGGTCTGTTGCCCCACAGGGGCATACAAAGGACGTAGTTCATTATCTTTAGTGATAGTGAATAATTTCTCATCTTTCCGATAGACGTCTATTTCCAACGGTTTTCCCTCCCCGGTAGGGAATATATGAAAAAGCGGTGCATAGACATCCCCCTTGGCATCGGTAACGGAAGCCGGTTCGTATCCGGCCCCGGCCCCCGAAGCCTCACCCATAAAATCCATTTCCGTACCGATGCAGTGTACGATGAAACGATATGCTTCACCGTTATAAGGATAACGTTCGGCAAGATAACGTGTGCGTATACTGAGGCCCGCCACCATACGTTCCATTACGAGCGTAATATCCGTTCCTTCCACACCCCGCGTGTTTATCTCCCCTATTTCTCTGCGACAATAGAACAGGTCTGTTAGCGGAATGTGCGTACCGTGGGTATATTGCCGAAGCTGGAGTTTCGCATCTTTCAGGGATGTTCCCGGTGCTATCTCTGTAGTAATCAGAGTATCTTCTTTCAGATTACCCCAAGCTACGAGCGTGAACCGTTCGTCCTTGTCCTCTCCAAATGAAAAGTCCGAGAAGCCCTCAGAGGGAATCATTCTGACGAAACCTTGCTCATTAAAAAGATAGATATCCGATTTCTGCAAAACTCCATTTCCGGTAAGGTCGTTCCCGTCCGCATCCACCGCACGGACATGCAGTTCATACCGGACACAACCTTCCATATCCTCACGCACGCACGAAACGCAACAGAGAAGAATAAGAAGAAGCGGAAAGATGGGAAATATTCCGAGAACTCGCATAAGCTGGTACGGATTGGTTTATAATGTCATATCTGTCTCATAGAAATATCACTCAAAAGTCACATTCTGATTGATGGTAAGCGCCCAATCAGCAACAGTAACCGTAAGTTGCAAAGTAGCAGGGTCTATTTCTGTATCATCATTATCTACCCCCTCTCCCTTGATAACGGCAGTAAGCACGTACCGGTTGTTAGCTGCTATGCTACCTTTGTCTGTACCCTCTCCTCCTGTAATAGTGGTGTTCGCCTGTTTCTTATTAATAGTGATGGGATAATACCGGGTCACAGGAGCAGTGGTTAAACCGGTTCCATCCGCATCAAACGTTCCTTTAATTATAAGTTTGGTCGGCGTAGCCGAAGCATTCGGAAATGCATAGAAGTAGTACGGAGTAGTGAGTTCCGTATTGGCTGTATGGGAGGACACCGCTTCATACAGGTATTTATTGGCCTTGTCACTCCCACTGATAGGAACACTGCCAGTCTTTTCAGCGTTGACAGAACTATTTGTATTCTTCAGATAGATATCGGTCACGTTGAACGTAGCATCTTTAAATTGCCCCGCCTTGTCGAAAGCGGTCTTGATGCTGCTTATTGATACCCTCGCTACAAGGCGGGTTAGCTCTGCGGTAGCCGTGGCTTCTGCGCCCGCCGTGAGATTCTGTTTGTTTACTATTCCCAACATCGGAAGGTTATTGGCCTTTTGTGCATCCGTTACCTCACCTACTCCCGCAGCCTTGGTCGTCTCCGAAAGAAGCATCAGCTTAGCTTTGAACCCGGCAAGGTTGGTTACTCCCGCAAAAAGTGCCGGGGAAGCATTGGCTACCACATAGATCATTTGCTCGTCGCCGGGTTCGCAAAGTATCGAAATCGTCTTTCCACTGCCAGTCTCTGCGTCTTTGATATCCTTGCCTGTGAATTCCCGTAAGGCATTGACAGGGTTACCCGTCGCTCCGGTGAATACAGCTACCGTCAGGCGGTTGATCTGAGATTCATCGGTGGTGGGTAGAGTCCCCGTAGCACGGCTGTCCGCTGGTGCTCCCACTAATGTAAGTTCAAGTTTTGCAGTCTTTTCTTTCGGCTGCATTCCATTCTCGTTTTCATCACTGCCGCATGCAGACAGCGAAAGGGTTACTGTTGCCAGCACGGCCCACAAATAATTACTCGTTTTCATATATTATACCGTTTATGGTTATTATTCATTGCTTAATATTTAATTTTCAATTGTTCCAACGCCTTAATCGCCTGTTCCACTCCGGCGGCCGCCGCCATCGTGAGGTACACCTCCGCCTTATCCCGGTTACCTTCAAGCAGACAGAGAATCCCCATGTTATTATAGGCTATCGGAAGGGTGGCAAAAGGTTCCAGATACCCACGTGCCTTAGACAGTTCCTTTTTGCTCAAAGCCACTGCCGCTGCATTGATGTTGGCTTCCGGACTCTCCGGAAAAAGCCTTGCAGCAAGGTCCAATATATCATTATATTCAGTGGAACCCACCGGATAGCTACCTGCCACGGCAAAGAATTCATTCAGATGAAGGGCGCTCTGCTTTCCGCTACGCAGTAACTGAAGGCTTTCAGCAGCATCCAAAGGCCTGCGGGTGTATTCTATTTTGTACTCCACACGCATCACTTCCGGGAAAATCTTTTCCGCAAGATATTTGTAAGGCTTACCGTCCGCAAGCGACATCAGCATACGTTCACGCCCTTTGGCTATCTCTACATTATTAATAAGATCGAGGACGGCTTCCCGCAACAACATATCACTTCTCCTCACCAAGGAAGTGATAGAGTCCCAGTCTTCAGGAATCCAGTGCACTTCCAACAGAGCCCTCCCTGCCAGGCGATTCTCGCGCAGATATTCCTTCAGTTTCAAGGCGCGTATCAGGGCGTTGGCTTCGTTTTTCTTCAGATTACCCGCAGGGACCCCATAGCCGGTTACACTGACTTTCGTCAATTCCGTACCCCGCTCCTGCCGCAAGTCCCTCAGGGCGTCGCGAAGACGGTAGTAAATCTCAAAGTTCTGCTTTTCCTCAGAGAGCTCACCAAGTTGCTTCCCGTTCTTCTGTTCTCCCTCCAGTTCAAAGTACGGGACAGACCCTGTTATGCAATGCAACGTATCCTTGTCCGGTGCAGGCTGAATAAAATTCACCAATGAAAGAAACTCGGCATCGATATCCGCATCCAACCGGGCTACCCTCATCTTCGGCAGGCGGATTCCATCCGCTATCTTATCTTCATAAACATCCCCTTTCTTACCATGGCAGGCACATTCCTGTGAACGTAACAGGAGTATAGCCCGCTCCATCCACTGCTCGTAGGGCACCGACACTTTATAGGTAAACGCCCGGGAGGCCGCATGATCGTTGCGTATCACCACTGCCGGAATTGGCGAAGTGCGTACCTTAGCATTATTGCGTTTACCAGCCGCCAAAGCCTGTGTCCTCTGATATACTTTTTGTTTCTCCGCCCCGTTGATGAGTACGGCAGGAAGCTCCTGCTCGTATTCACCGTTTTTAAGTACGGGGGTCACGGTCAGCGACTCATCCGAAGGCATTCTCAGACCTTCGAAGTCAACGGACAATTCCACATTTAGGTGCCCATTCGTCAGCGAAAAATGTTGTCCGGTAACAAATAGTTCTCCCCGGTAAAACTCCTGCCCGAGACAGAGACAGCACGTAGCGAACAGGAGTGTCAATGTCAAAGGAATACGGATTAAGTTTTTCATGCTCTATGTTTAATTACAAATTACTAAATTATAAACAACTCTCAATTTATCAGATATACCAGCGATACCGCAACCCGGGTTGGCGCAATGAAATTTTTATGTTCGCCACCGGTCTGTTCACCGCAATGCAAACAACGGTAGCGTTCGTATCCGGTATGCAGAAATCCTACGCCGACGCTTGTCTCGATACTCCACCGGGGGGCGAGAATAAAGTGGTAGCCGTATGATACTCCCAGCCCCATGAAGTCCCCTTCATATCTTGAAGAACGTATTCCCTTAAAGAGCCCCAGAGGGAGTTTCATACCTCCCACATTATATACTCCGTACAACAAATGCGCACCGAAGAAGTGGCCGCCAAAGGGCTGGCACATCCAGTAGCGCAGTTCAGGCTGCACAAACCAATGTTTCCAACGCTTGTCTCCGCCTGCCGGAAAAGGATTGTAATGAAAACCAGCTTCTAATGTGAGCCGATTGGAAAGCTTCACTTCCACCCCGAAATTGGGCGAAGAAAGTATTCCCGTCAGCAGATCACTCTTCACTGCAAGAATCTGAGAATGCAAGTCTGCAAAACAGAACAGCAACATAATCAGGGACAATATGAAAGTATTTCTTTTCAAAAGGTTTCACGGATTACGTTTACAACTCGAACAGCTTTATCTCTTTCAGATATTCCCTCGTAACATAGTTCACTATACCGAGTTTCTGCGCAGCTTTCCCATATCGCATGTAAAATTCTTCAGTAGTGGGGTGATTACAATCCAGATGCTCGCCAGTAGCTTCAAGGATATCGAGAAGAGAAACATCAGAAGAGTCACGTGCAGGGCTGTACACATGCATATTACGGGAATCTCCTTTGTCAGACAGTTTTATGAGTCCGGCACTTAGAAGCTTCGAAAGCAGGACATCCATATCTTGCTCTGTAAGCTGGCAAGCATCCGCACGGATTATGTCTCCTCCCGCATAGATGTCGTTAAGTACTGCGATGGCAGCTTGTGCTTTGGGTGTTATCATGATAATTGTTCTGTTTTATCCATTATATACACTGGCATTACCTTGTAGGTAACGGATACCCACATATACAGCAAGACAAAAGACTCATACAAGCCCGATATATACAAGAATTTATATGTACATACGATTCACGGTGTACAATAATCCTTTTCCCGTCTTCAGCTTTCGGAAACGGGTAAGGGAAGTAATATACAAATTTGCACGGTGCAGGAGAAAATAATCATTCGCCAGACCTATACACAGGAAGAAAAACTTGTAAAATCTGTAGTATTTGTTTTCTAATATAAATCACCGGTTGACAAATGCATGTAAACAAGCAAATAAAATATCTTTCTCTTGGGATTTAGAAATATATTATCTACTTTTGCGCCATAATTACATCTACATTACCTACAAGGTAATTTCTTCACATAAAATTATAAATCAGGAATTTAGTCTTCAAATAGCATATTAGACTACCTCTCAAATATGTAATTCATTATAACCTTATTTGCCCGATCCATCCGACTATTTCCAAACCCCTTCATGTACCCCTCGGTAGTAGTTACAGAAGCGTGTCCCAGCCCTTCGGAAATGATTTCAATGGGAATGTGACAGTACTTGCCCGCAGTGGCCCACGTGTGTCGGGCCGTGTACGATGTCACTTTACCCTTTACTTTCCTCCACAGAGCAAGCGCACGCAGTTTACTGTTAAGTAAGCGTAATATCCGCAAGTAATCCCTGTAAGCAGCCATTCCTTCCAGACTTCCATTCAAAAAACAAAGCAGATAAGGCGAAGTGTCATCCCGGTTCCGGTAGCGCTCCAACAACTGCATAGCTCGACTATCCACACGCGCAGAAAGCGGCATCCCCGTCTTTCTGCGGCACAAGGTCAGATAGCCATCCTTCAAATCAGACTTCCGAAGATGGGCAAGATCAACAAAAGGCATCCCATGAAAGCGAAACATAAGTTCCAAACATGCGCGTGCCCACTCCATACCGGGAGAGATAATATCCAAATCCTTTTCTGCCAGTAATTGCCGCATATCATCCCGTTCCAATACCCGCCGATGGTCTGCCTTGCGCCCTGTGAACACTTCCCTGAACAAATGGGGAACGAAAGGCACCAGTTTACGCACTACTGCCCGGTTATAAACCGCCCGAAGCATACGCATATAGGTAGAGATGGTATTCCACTCCAAGCCTTTTTCGCCCTTATGGAGGAGGTAATGCTCATACGCCTTCAACCACAGGGGCGTAATGCCGGACAGAAGCAAACCGTCGCCATCAAAGACCATCACGGACCGCAACACGCTACCACATACATGGGCGGTACTGTACTGCCCGTTTCTTTCAAGTTCAGTGACCACCGAACTCATAAAATTGTTTAAATAGGCTGTCTTCATATTCATTCATTTTTTCGCACGTTATTGCACGCGCATATACTACGTCACAAACAGGCATTAAAGACAAATGTTTCATTACAATACTATCTTTAACCACCGCCTTTAAGTTTTGCCAGAGATGTTAATTTGACAGATATTTGCACCAAAGGTCAGAGGCGGGTGATTTAGTCCCGTAGAAGAGCCATGCGTTCCTCTACGGGCAAAGCACCCTTCCTCGTAGAGAAACGACCTATTGGTCGTAGAGCAACATCGACATACCGTAATCATTTGATTTTCCATCGTTTGCCGGAGTAACACATCTGCCTTCTTCCACTGCTCCGAGGAACGCTCCCCGCCACAGGTACACAAACGTATGGAAATATTTTTCACTTCAAAACAATATACAAAATGATTACAGTTACCATTCAGGTAAAGCCCTATCTCGCGGCTTACCTGCAAAGCGCATACGCGCATTGTACCATAGAGGGTGCCATCCGTTTCACAAAAAATCAGAATCTTTACAGTTGCCTGCTACAGCTCACCACTCCCCGCCCCAAAGGTGTGTCATGGCGGGATCAGGGAAATATCACCTTTTCCCTACCCTGCCCCAGTGTAGGGAAAGATCCACGAACCTACAATTATTTAGGAGAAGAAGCCGTGAAAATCCTGGAACAGGAAATCAACTATGAAATGAGAATGGATTATTACCGCTTCCTGCGCAGGAACAAGTTTAAGAACGGGATGATGTTTACAAGGGCTACGGAGTTGTATCTGGAAGAGCACGGAATGACGGAGCTTATACCGGAAGAGACGCTGCTGAAGAGTTATTTTTTGTGGGTGAAGAAGGTGGAAAGAAAATAGAATTGTATTTTCTTTATGCAACAGAAAACATCATTACTCATACCACTTATACAATTTCTTTTTCTAACTTTGTGAAATAAAAACATTGAGTATGATAGAACAAATCTTCATAGAAAACTATAAATCCATCCGCAACGCAAAGATTAGGCTGAACAGCCTGAACGTGTTGATAGGTTCCAATGGTGTAGGAAAAAGTAATTTCATCTCTTTCTTTGAACTGGTTCAAGCTATGTTAAACCAACGTTTGGGTAGCTATATTCTCAGTAGAGGAGGAATAGAGCGTATGCTATACCAAGGAAGAAAACAATCAGATTTCATTCGAAGTCTCATTGATTTCAAGAATACCAATGCTTTCTTTTTTGAGATAAAACCGACTGTTGGAGAAAAAGCCTTTATTGAATATTCAGGCGACTACTTCAATACAAAAGGAGAAAAGACCAAAGACTATGAAGGTCAATGGAATAAAACATGGTGGGACAAATCTGTGGAAGAATCAGAAATCCTTCATAGCCCCAAATGGCATGGTGGATATTTACGTGCATTCCTAAAAAGTTTCACTGTCTATCACTTCCATGATACCAGCATAAACTCTCCAATGAGACAAGCATGTAAAATTGGAGACAACGAAAGATTAAGGCACGATGCTTCCAATTTAGCAGCCTATTTATACCGATTACAAGAGAACGAACCACAGACATTCAGGCTGATAGAGGGAGTAATACGCTCCATCGCCCCCTACTTCAAAAGTTTTAAGCTGAGACCCAACCCTTTATCTCCGGACACTATAACTTTGGAATGGGAAGAAGTTGAATCTGACATGTATTTAGATGCCAACAGTTTCTCCGACGGAACACTCCGCTTTATAGCCTTAGCGACCTTGCTTTTACAACCGGAATTACCAGAAACGGTCATCATAGATGAACCTGAATTAGGATTGCACCCCACAGCCATCAACAAACTAGCAGCCTTAGTGCGGAAAGCTTCTCTAAAAAAACAAATCATCTTGGCAACTCAGTCAGTAAATTTTGTCAACTGCTTTGAACCGCAAGACATCATTGTAGTAGATAGGGAAAATAAACAAACTGTATTCCACAGACTTAATGCAGAAGACTTAGCAGCATGGATTGACGAGTACAGCATCGGTGATATATGGGAAAAAAATGTGATAGGAGGTCAACCATGAAAAGACTTTATATCATCGTTGAAGGACAAACTGAGCAAGAGTTTGTCAAAACACTGATTGCTCCCTATTTACAAAAGCATGAAATTTTCGAGGTAACTCCCATCCTGATACGTACAAGCAAAACAGGACGGGGTGGCTTTGTAAACTATCAACATCTGAAAAAAGATGCAGAACGGTTATTGAAATCAGAAAAAAAAGATTTCATAGTATCCATGTTTGTTGATTTCTTCCGTTGTCCGGAAGTTCCACACAAAGAAAAATGGAGTGTAAAAAGCAGCCATATAGGACAGGTTGAAGAAATGGAGCGATGCATAAAAGATGATATTAAAGATGTACGTTTCATTCCCTACATACAATTACATGAATTCGAAGCTTTACTCTTTGCTTCAAATGAAGGATTTAATTCATTCTTTGATGAAATACAAAAAGAGAAAGCCCAACAAATCATCAATTCTTATGATAATCCGGAAGATATTAATACAACCCCGGAAGGTGCACCTTCCAAACGGATATTAGCTATCAAAGAAGATTATGACAAAGTATTGGAAGGTAACCTGATTGCATTAGAAATTGGTTTTTCTAAAATAATAGAAAAATGTACCCGATTTAGGGCATGGATAGAAAAACTCATAGAACTGTGTAAAGAGTCATAAGAGAAAAGTTCTACTATTATTACGATGAAGTTTTGATTGTAGATTCCTAAATACACCTATAACGAGTAAAGGATATGATACAGCACAATCACGATCTGGAAATACTGAAGCAAATGGCAATGGCTGACGGTATTCTAACGGAAAACGAAAAAGAACTGTTCCGTTCCTATTTTCAATTGACAGACAAAGAAGCAGAAGATTTATTTCAATCTATTGAAGCCGAATTAGAATGTGTACAATCTGAAACAGAAGTAATTAATTGGAAACGAAAAAATGGCATTGATTTTGAAAAATGTATTGTAAAGATGCTTAATCCTCAATATTATACTTTGCAAGAGTGGACTGGAGACAAATTTATAGATGGAAGGTTCTGTGAAGCAAATTGCAACCCTGATATTACTGTAAAAGTCAACCTTGACAAATTGGACGTTAAATTTGCCATCGAATGTAAATGGAGAATGAACTTCTTCAATGGGTACACCCGCATTGCTACCGAACGGCAACTGAATCACTATCGAAGATTTCAAGAGGAACGAAATATCACCGTGTTTTTTGCATTGGGTGTGGGAGGTACCGGAGAACAACCTCAAGACATCTATCTTTTTCCATTAAACAAAATTAAATACCCTATTTTGAAAGAAGATTATATAGCCAAGTACTTGAAAAAAGGAAAAGAGCTTTATTTCGATGTAAAAACACAGAAGTTGACATAAAATATGCCCGTTTTACTTATTTTTGTTAGCAAGCATCTACAACAAATTTGCACTATTTACAGTGCAAAAGTGAAGAAAGACTGCACTATCAGCAGTGCAAAATAAAGCATTTTTGTATACTACGTTTTAATTGAAAAACAAGGAACAATATTGATTCCTAAAAATAATTTTCTTGATTATGACTTGAAAAAAGGAGATGTCATATATGATTGGGCGACATTCCATACTTATCGACACTTAGTAAAAGAGGGAATACCGGCTTTATTGCAAACATTACCTCAATAAACTTTGGAAGAGTATAATCTATATCGTTTCTTGCGGCAAGAAAACAATTTTCGGTTAGAGCAGGAACAAATACCAAATGAAGACTCTATAAAGAAGATAAAGCAGACTGTCGTTTAGTAGATAGTCTGCTTTCATTTCCGACAAGTTCGAATAAAAGATAACAGGTAAATAAGATATGGCTAGAACTCCCCCAATTCCTGCATCATCGCCGGACGACGTTTATACAAAACCCTGAATTCTTCCACCAATTGTTTCACAGCCTCCTTCCCGCCATTCAATTTCCGCATACCCCGTAACACCCTGGCTATATACTCATAATGATTCCGTCCCAAATTTTTCTCCGCATAAACACGAAGATCATCCGTAAACAAAGAAAGTATTTGAGAAGAATGGGTGGCATTCAGATGGGAAGCATACTGCACTAAAGCGTCTAAACGCCTGTATTTCACAGCAGACAAAAAGCTAAATAATTTATCATACTCTTTTTCTTCTATATAAATATCTGCTTTATTATTTCCACTCCCCCAGTAATCGTAGAAAGTCGTTTCTTGCATCAATGTGCTCAAATACTCCTTCCAATCCGTGGAAGATATCAACGACTTAAGCTTATGGTAATAATCCAAACTTCCATTCGTATGAATAAACAATAACCGGCACATTTCAATGACCTTGGCGACATTATGCACTTCTTCATAAATGGAAAGCAACTGTTCCTGCCATTCTCTTAATGTGCCAAGATTTCCTCCTCTTTCAGCTATCACTATTCCTTCATTCAGCATACTGATAGCCTTCTCATAACATTTCTCATCCAGTAGCTTTTCAACTTCCTGTCGTCTTATTTCAGGTAAATAAAGAAATTCAGATATAGTGGCTTCAACCTCAGTTGTCTTACCCAATTCTTTCAATATTTCTATTTTCCGAAGCACTAACTTATAGAGGTCCCAACGTTCTGCCCTCTCCTTTATAAGCTGATTCACACTCAACAAAGCCTCCTCTTTAGATTGCACTGAAAGCATAATCTGTTGCACCAATTCATCCATATCGAAAATTTCATATTCACGATATGTTGCCAGTTTGGATATTTGGATAATTTCATTCAATACATTCTTTTTCAATGCCTGTGATGCACCCGAATGCTGAACTACTTTGAGTAATAAATCTCCGGCATCTCCACAAGTGATACCAAAATCAATATCACCATCATTATATAGAAAGTCTTCGTCAATATAATTCCCCCCTATAGAGCGAAGTACTTGAAGAGCAATTGTCGCCACCTCTTCTAAAGCCTCCCGTTGAAACAACAGAGTGGCTTTAGCCAAATATCCATCTACTTTATCAGATACCTCATTCCAGTCTAACTCAGGTTCATAATATCGTCCTTTCTTAAAGTACTTTCTATATGAAGAATGAAAGCAACTCTCTATTTCATTTCGATAATCCACCTTTTTCGCCGGTCTCTTTGGTAAAAAAGTCTCTAACAAAGCGGACTTAAAATCAGAATGTGAAGAAGCGTATTTCTGAATAAAATCGGATAACTTGTCCGATTCCGCAAACAAAAGGATTTGTTCTACTTCTTTATCCTTCACAGTTTGGGGCATATTCTTTCCCAACAACCCCAACTGTGTATTTGCTTCCTTAGCTGACAAGAAACGACCGGCTTTGCCTCGACTGTCACGAATTGCCAGAAGCGTAGCCACCACATGTTTACAAATGTTTCCATCGTAAGGACAATCACACTCCCAAGCAATAATCTCATTCCCTTCCATCGATACAGTTACCTCATAATTCTCCGTACCGCAAACCGTTGCAATCCATTCACCCGGAGATTCCTCTTCTATTTCCAACACAGCATCAGATTCATAATAGTCTTCACCACGCATCAAAATCTGAGGAAGAACATACTTTTCAAAATTAGATATTGTTATCATAAAATATTGATTCCAGTTATTGTTATTATCAAAATCAGCCATCTCTCGTTACCCGATTATATATCCCTCTTGTTCATACCCCTTCCCATATCTATGGATCATCTCAACAAGAGGCAACAAGCGTTCATCCATAATATCCATAAATTTATACCGGGCATACTGCATGTCATAAAGCCTACGGTTACCATTCTTCAGCCGTTCCTCTACATCTGCCGGAATAAAAAACTCAGAGCGTTCTCTCAGAAAAACGTAAAACTCTCTTTGATAGATCTCAATCCCCGCCAAGTCAAAGTCACCAAAATGGATATAACGATTAGGAATCATCTGCAACCAAGTACGCAAATCCGTTGATTGAGGGTAACGGGATACAAAAAGAACTTTCAAGCCCCCAAATAAGTATTGTTGCCCACGAATCCGCTGAAAATTCTCTCCATTTTCCATTCCTATCACAACCACATCATCGGGAATTCGAAAGTGCTCATAATCTTCTATAAATACAGAAGTACCTTCCGCCGGATAAATCACAAAAGGCTCTTCACACAAGCTTGCTTCTATCGGAACATAACTGTTGACAAGAAACCCCTTAAACCCACGAGTTTTCCGAACTTTAGAATTGCCTGCCATAGCCACCTGCTCCGCACGCGACACTGCTTCCTGACGAGACATCATCTCAATCCACTCCTCCAAACTCCCGCTTATGGAATAACGTTGGGCTAAAAAAGTGCGACATCCTTCCACATCACATATCCGATAACTGCCACGCCTTCCATAAGAACTTTGCACCAAAACACCTTCTGCCAATAGTTCTTCTGCCAATGATGCAGGAAACGAAGAATAACCCACAGATTCACCGTTCAACATCCGTGCAACTTTACGTGCCGCAGCCACAGTAATAATATATCCTTTTCCATTTCTCATGCCTTACTATATTTTAGCAAAGGCACCACCTGCGTATTAGAATGCCCATCTTTATTCAATAAATAAGTATATTTATAATTCTCCACATTATATGTAGTAGGCGAACTGTTCACCAACAGGATATTTCGGCAATTGGCAAAGTCCAGAATTCCTTTCACATTGTTGGGATGCAATTTGCCTATCTCATCCATCATGCAGTGTATCTTGAAGTCACCGAATTTACGGGATGCCTTTTCTTTGAACACATTGATAAGCATAATATTTACCATAGCCTTCACCAGAATATCCGTCCCATCAGAACCTACGTTGGCAATCTTTTCCACCCATCCCGTATCATTATCATTCTCCTTAACCCGAAACTCCAGTTTAAAAGTGTCCGCCAAAACTAATTGTTTTCTGCCCGGATCGTCCAATAAATGCTTCATGAAAGACAACAAATAACGCACCGCCGTCGCATTAACATCTTCACGGGAAGCCTGCGAAAATAAATCCGCCTCTCCCATATTATGTTGGTTATCATCACTGAATTTCTTTATCTCCAGTAGCAACTGCATCAGTTTGTCACTGCTTGGCAAGGGACGGAGGGATATTTCCTTTATCACCCCGGCAAAGTTCCGCTCTATAAAATCATCGTTGATATCACCAATGGTTTTACGAATCTCACTCTCATTTCGGGTCAAGTCTCCCACCTCCTTCGATATACGCCGGATAATATCAGTGTATCGTCCACTGATATGCTTCTGATAATCAGAAATTTTATCATTATCTACAAATTCGCATAAGTTCGAAGCAAAGTCATAGTAATCCTGTTCGCCAATCAGTTCTGTACGGAAATGGAATGTATTCTTCGCAGAAAAATAACCTTTGAATTGCATCACGGCTTTCTTGAAATCTTCCGTCTTTCTGATAAAAGAGACTATGAGCGACTTAAGTTCCTTCACAAGAGTATCACAGTTTTTTCTGGTAGATTTCTCTCCTACTTCCATCGCTCCGGCCGGACAAAAAGTTTCATCATTCAAAAAAGCATCTGCTTCCGTTAATCCGCTTTCTAATATCTGCAATTCCAACTTTAGCTTTTCCAAAGCACTATTTATTTCTTTCAGTCCGTTTTGCAGTTTCTCCCGTCGCAATGCAAACCGCTCATCCAAAGCCGAAAGTTTGGCCTCATATTCTTTCTTCCGACTACGCATGGCAGATTCTTTATCAAAGAGTTCTTGCTTATCCTTTTCATAATAAGCTACCTGATTGCGATGCTCGCTGATATACTTCAGCTCTTCCCTGATCTCCGCCAATCTCTCATCATATTTACGAATGGTTGCCATATCAGCTCCCTTGCCGTTCAGTTCAGCATCCTGTGCCTGCCGGAGTTCTCTCTTCTGTTCTTCAATCAATTGCTTATGACGATCAATCTCCCGCTGAACCTCGTCAACATAACGGTCCAGTTCAAGCTGAAGCTCTATTTTGGTATCTTTATAGCTCTTCTGACAAGCCTTCAACTGTTTCTCACGCTCCAGCAGATATTTCTTTTTCTCTTCATCCACCAGATAGAACCGATGGGCTATTTCATTCAGACCAGTCTGAAATTCTTCCATCCGTACTTTTTTCCACTCTTCTTCCTTCGTTTTCCAAATGGCATGATCCGCTCGCAGATTCTTTAGCTTATAAGGAATTTGCCCTCGCTCAGCTTCCAGCAGATGCTGTTGCTCTACCATCTCCCTAATTTGTTTGGAATACTTCTTCTCCAGGCGACTTATATTTTCACTCAATTCCTCCGCCAACCGTGTCAGTTGATTGCAATAATCCTGATAAACTACCTGCTTCGCTGCCCGTTCCTGTTTTATCTCTTCGGGAGTACGTATGCTCCGGTCAATGGCCGACAAGTTCAATGAAACACCGAACAGAGTTCCAGCATCATCCGCCAAACGGGGATTCAATTCATGATTGTATAGCACTGACTCCTCATCCGCCACTTTACCTATCGTTTCTTGCCAGCCGGGATTATGCTGTTCCAACCAATCGCAAAAAGAACCTTTCCGCTTCTCTATCAATGCATCTAGTACCCGCAACTGTTCTTCAACATCCGCCTTTTCCCTACGTACTACATCCATACTCCTCTGAGCCGCCATCTCCAGTTCTTTGCGTTTTAGCTCACATTCATTCCTCTGTTGACCAATATCCATTTGCTGCCGGCGTATCTGCAAATCCAGTTCCTTATCCCTTCTGCGCAATTCATCAATGCCAGCTTCACAATCTGAGATTTCTTTCTTATAGTGTTCTTCATGAAGCGCTTTCTGCTGCCTCAATTTCATCTGCATCTCCTCGCCACGCAGTTGTGCCAATCGTTGCTCCACCATTTGCAGCTTTTCCTCAGATGCCGTTCGCACTTTATCCTCTTCGGAACGAGACTGCGCCATAGCTTTCTCCTGACGTCCGGCAACAGATGATCTTTTTTCAAGAATCTGAGCCTGTCTGCTGTTTTCGAACAAACTCAAATCAGCATCCAAATTCTTAAACAACGAGCCGTATTTAGACAACACATCCTGATAGGCCCGTGTCAGTTCTTCCTTCATTGTCGAAATGCGTGCCAGTTCTCCGTTTTGCAATTCCTCCTGTGCCACCCGCTTTATGATTTCCTCTATATTGATTTGTTCATAATACAGCCGTTTCTCACGCACCTGTTTCAACTGCGTTTCAATACCGCCCATACCACTAATGAGAGTATCTCTTTCCTTATTATATTTCTCTCTCAATTCATCAATCAACCGAATAGCCCGTTCACGTTCAGTCTCTGTTTTGTTTATCTTCTCTCTGATATGAGGGATTTCCTGCAACGCCCGTTTCTCTGCATAGTTCAACTCAGCACGTTCCTCATCTATCTGTTTGTGGGAATAAATCAAGTCACGATACGAATTTATCACTTTATCCGCTATCTTCCGCACGGGAATCTCACCATTCTTGTTTTTGGTAAACCAGAGCATCACGTCATTATATTCCTGCTCAAACTCTTTTATCTGGCTTCGATAAAAACTCAAGTCAACAAAAACCTCTTCATCAGTCATGGAACGGATAATGGTATCTTTTATAAAATCGGCATCCAGCTTAGAGTTGAGGAAGACATTCTGTATGGTACGCGGAATATTCTGGTACTTGGCACTTTCCACGATGGCGAATTTCCGGTAAGGAGTCATGTCCTGCTTACGGTTGTTGCCGAAGATAATATCACGATACATCTCGTAAACGGTGATTTGCGAGGTAATCTGGCGTTTTCCACCGATGCGTTCACGGATACGCCCCCACTCCGGATACACCTCATTATGTTCATTGATAAACCAATCCCTCTCAAACGAAGCATCTACAAAACGGAAAGCCACTCTTCCTTGCGACTTGGCAGCCACTACACAGTAGGCTCCATTCTCACGCATCACCTCATAGACGATGTAAGAATTAGAATATGGGAAGTAGAACGTGTCAAAACTCTTCTTCTCCTTGGGGATGCCGAGCTTAAGTTTATCGGCATTGTAGAAAAATAGCAAAGCACGGAGCAATGTACTCTTCCCCACTCCCTGCGTACCAATGAAATGTACATTGCCATCCAGTTTCACCTCTGCATAAGGAATATGGGCACTGTTCAGAAAAACAATCTTATTCAGGTATCTCATCTTGCACCTCCTCCGATATAGTGATACAATCAATCAATTCTTCCATATAATGGAAAGCAGTCAGCACTTTATATGTCCCGTCCACTTCATTTTCCTTTTCTATGAATCCCATCTTTTCCAGTTCATTAATCAATTTAGCCACTACTTCCTCATGTTTCTTTTTGTCGGAGAACAGTTTAGAAGCTTTCTCCTTCAGCTCCATATCACAACCGATCTGAATTTCAATATCAGCAGCGCGAAACAGGAATCCGGGACCGAAAGCCGAATGATAGGTTTTCAAGAAACTCATATAATCAATCCATTTCAAGGTAGCTTCCAATTTACGCTCCAAATCTACTTTCGCCTCTTTACGCGTAAAATGGTAGTAACCGTCTCCCCCTTCCAGATAAAGTCCGATTCCCCGATAATATTCATAATAATCGGGCAATTCTTCTTCAATAGCATCATAGTAACGCTTCACCTGAGTAGAAATACTGTTAGAGGAAATAAACCCTCCTTTACTAAGTATATTGAAAATCTCTTCGGTATATTTCATGTTCAAAAAGTTTTATTTGACGTAAATCAAAGGATATTCCACATCGCCCGAGCACTCATAGCTTTCCATAAAATTGAGTTCATCAGCATATTGGGAAGCCAACTGACAAAAATAAATCAGTTTATCTCCCCGGGATACTTCTTTGCGAAAACGATAGTTCATCACGAAACCAAACAGATGCATCCCGGATGCCGTAAAAGCATTGTACACTTCCCGCAAGTTTATCGCGTCAATCCGTTGCGACTGATTATCCAGATATCCTTCCGGGATAGCCTCAGCCAGATTTTTCGGACCGTGCTTCCTGTTCTTTTGCTGTGCCACCAACTTCCTGACGGCTTGGAAAGCCTCATCCGAAGTTCGCAGATAATCTATTGATAACTTTATGCGGTAGTTTGTCTGAGGTTCCATCCATAACGGATGACGTTGCGAAACCACTTGTCGAATAGTCGTGTTCTCTTCCAATAGGAACTGGTCTTTCAGATACTTCAGCTTCCTTATTTTCTCAAAGATACGGTTCTGATAGTCTATCAAGTTCAGGTAATGGACAATCTGCCGGTGAATTTCGAGCAGGTTATGATAAGAATCGTTCAATTGCAGTTTGACATCGCTCACCACATTCCGCATTTGCACATCCATGGCTATGCGGAAAAAGACCGGTTGCTGGTTATCAATCAGCTCCTCACTTTTAGTTATTAGCAAAGAGATGTTCTTGAGCTTTTCGCTTAATCTCATCAACTTCGCTTTTTTTATTTGGTAGTTGGGTTCATTCTTGTAAGTATTATCCATGTTCCTTTTCAGGTCCATTACATTGCGGACAGTGGTAAGAGCAATGTTTTTCAGACAGCGTTTCACTTCACGCTGATAATTGTACTTGCGCTTTTCATTATTCTCTTTCAGATAATAATCTATATTTTCATTGAGGCGTGTAAGATAATCCTGTACAAAAGATACATTAATTTCCTCATTCACTTCCAACACGTCTTCAAAGAACTTCAGATAAAGATCTTCCATTTCAAGAAAGTCACCCGTGTCACGTATTACACCGTAATCAATCAGATAACGAACACGCTCTTCTTTATACTCTGTCATCTCAAGCGCATAATCATAACGAAACGAAAGCGACTTCCGTTTGGCAAACATTTCTTTCAGTAGTTCTTTCTCGCGTTCAAGACTCTTCACTAATTCTTCTATGGAACGAAAAGTACTCATAGTCAATCTTACATTTTATTTCTCGTAAAAATATACTATATCCTCTAATTCCACAATATTCTAAAGAACTTTTATTCAATAAATTCACCTTTCCAACTATCTGGTTCTCACAAGTTGCGCTGATCACATAGGTATTACAGAACACTTGTCTAATTGCAAAAATCGGATTTTCTTCGTAAACACATGATTATTAATTTAATATATTTGTTATCTTTGTATTGAGTAAAAATACTTAGTGCACTGAGTAAAATGTAACCCTATGTATAAAAGATCAGAATATCAAGTAATTATGAATCGGCTTAAAGAACAGCGAAAGTTCATTCAAGTCGTAATGGGTACTCGTCAGATAGGCAAATCAACGGTTATCAAGCAGGTGTTAAAGGATTCAGATATGAAGAAACGAATTACTACGTATTTCATAGGAATATTAGCATTAGCCATGCTATGTAGCGGATGTAGCACTAATCGTATGGCGGCAGGTGACCCGGGCGCGGTGTTGGCCGGAGCATCCATCGGAGGAAATGTGGGAGGCGCCATCGGAGGCCTCATTGGCGAAAGCAACAGGGGATGGAGAGGTGGCTACCGGGGTTCCGCCATTGGTACCATCGTCGGAACCATCGCCGGAGCAGCCATCGCAAATGCCGCTACCGCCCCCAAGCAGACAGAAGAATATAGCTACCGGGTAGAAAGGACTCAACCTTCCAGACCCCAACCCCAATATTCATCAGCTATCGAAAATCTGAGAATACATAATATACGTTTCATTGACGCCAATCGCGACCACACAATCAACTCAGGCGAAAATTGTAAAGTGATCTTCGAAATCATAAACGAAGGAAACAGAACAGCTTTCAACGTAGTACCGGTAGTGGCCGAAATCACGGGCATGAAGCGTATCTATATTTCACCCTCGGTCATGATAGAGCAGATTAAGCCTCATGAAGGTGTGAAATATACCGCCAGCATCAATGCCGGAGAACGGATAAAGACGGGAGAAGTCATCATACGCGTTGCCGTAGCCGATGAAAACGGACAGGAGTACGACTGGCAAGAGTTCTCATTGCCTACCCAACGATAAACATTTTATTTTAAACGATTACACCATGGCCGACAATTATTTAGAAAAACAATACGAAGCATACCAAGCCCGGAAAGCCGCTTGGGAAAAAGAACGTAAATACGGAAAGAAGCCCTCGCCTATGAAGCGTCCGAAAACTTTGGAAAAATCAAAAGAGGGTGAAGAAACACCCCCTGTTAATACCAATTTGGAAAATACTATTTGAATGCCGGAGCCGGCAAATGCATACCTGCCATCGTCAAACCATTGTCTTTGGCATATTGAAGGAAATACTTACGTGATTTCACCGCCTTCTCCCTATCCATATCATACGTAGCGCAGATTTCGGGATGCTCTAACTGAAGAGCGGCTCCATGGATAAGATCGGCAATCACCAACAATTTGTTCGCCTGGAACACGGTATGCCCGGGAGTATGTCCCTCAGCATTCATCGCAACGACATTACCCGGCAATGTTTCTCCGAACTCAAACAAATGCAAACGGTCTTTATAAGCATTCATCGTTTTCAACACTTGCGCATTCCTGTCGGCAGGCATCTTGAGCCAGGCATCATATTCCACTTTCGATGCATATACTTCAACATCAGGAAACACAACACTATCCCCTTTCATCATTCCACCGATGTGATCGCCATGGAAATGGGTAAGATACAAATATTTAATATCGGAAGGGGTAACTCCCAAAGAAGCCAAACCCGATAGCAGACGGCTATCCGGCGCTCCCATGCCCGTATCGAACAGAATTCGGATTCCACCCGTTTCTACCAGAAAAGCACTTATGGACGAAGGTATTCCGCCTTGTAGTTTCAAACTCTCTATCAGACTATCATCAGCATCTGCAAAAAGCGTTCTTTCCATCAGGCGCTCTTTCGCATTATCCTGTATCCAGGTAACTTTCACTTTATCCAGTTGCAATGTCTTCAGGCCATCGCACACCCCATTTACACTATCCATACTAATATCCTCATTTACTTGCTTTTTTGTGCCTCCGCCACAAGCTGATAACACGAATATTGCAGATGTAACAACCAGATACTTCCACGTTTTGTTTCTCATTAGCTTATAAATTTAGTTCATATATAATAGACTACTACATAATCAGGCCGATTCCGCGCAAGGATGCGTAAACCAGAAACGACTCCCGACTCCTACTTCCGATTCGGCACCAATCGTGCCACCAAGGTGCTCCACGATACTCCGGCAGATGGACAGCCCTAAGCCGGTGCCCTTGGAGAATGTGTTCAGTTTCACAAATCGGTCGAAAACCTGACCCACCGCATCCGGTGCGATGCCGATACCCGTATCCGTAACCGAGAACTCTATTTCATTGGCACCCTCTTTAAAATGGTACTCCAGAGTGATCTGCCCCTTACTGGTGAATTTCAGAGCATTATTTATAAAATTGGTGATGACCTGCATCAGACGTTTCTTATCCGTATAGATACGATAATCGGGCAGACCGGAAGCCAGTACAACCGGTACAGGTTTATCTTCCTTGATTTCATAACCACGCAATATATCTTCACAGAAGTCCCTGATATTCAAATATCCCATGTTGAAATCGAGCGTTCCCGCCTCTATCTTGGATAAATCCAGAATGTCAGATATCAATTGTAAGAGCAATTCCGTGTTCTCTTGCATTATTTCAATATAGCCCTGACGCTCTTCTTTATCTTCCTCCTCAACAAGCATACTTGCGAAACCGACAATGGAATTCAACGGAGTACGAATCTCATGACTCATGTTAGCCAGAAAGGCGGACTTCAAGCGATCCAAATTTTCGGCCTTATCCTTGGCTATCCTTAATTCCTCTTCTATCTTTTTCTGATGGTCGATATCAACGCTAGTAATGACATGTGCCATCTGGCCGTCTATCCAAGGAAATGCCGCACTAAATACACGAAACCAACATTGATCGAACGGGCGTTGGTAATCCCAGGAGTAAACTTTAGTAGGTAGACCGTTTTCGTCAATCAGATGTCTTTTAGGACAAAACTCACATTCGCCCGTTTTATCAGTATAAAGGGCCTGCCAGCACTTCTTTCCTTCAAAATGCTTAATGCCACCATACGGAGCCGCCATAGACGCATTGGCATACAACATATCATGAGATTCAAAAGAGTTCACATAAATGTCGACTCCCATATTGTTCATGATGCTACCCAGCGTGTTGCTTGCCCGCACTTCCCGTTCTTTATACTCACGAACGGCTATTTCTTTGGAAAGCGAGCCCAGCAATAGATGAATGGTTTGCAATTCCTCATCCGTGAAAGGAGTTGTATTCTCCCTATCCGCAAATCCTATAAACCCGATAATCTTTCCTTCACTATCTTCAAATTGACGGACCAGCAAGGAGTCCGTTTTATGAAAATCAAGAACGTCAATATCAACTAAGGAATTTTCATAGTTTCTATTGGCATAAAAAGGACGGTTCTTGACCTTCATACGATCGGAATGTATTTTGGTCATTTCACTCATCTCAAAGCGAAGCTTCAGAGAATGGTCTTCATTTCCAATGGTTTCTTTCAGGAAGAAATAGCGAAAACCATCGGTCTGATAGACAAATCCTTTTTTAAACTTATAAAAAGTACAAATATCCGTCAATGATTCCGTGATTTTCTTTTCAATGGATTCACATCCATTTAAACGCTCTAAGAAATGAAGGAGAAATACACTTAAACTCTTGTTCTTTTCGATCATATTGCTTTTTACACCTTAGGGTTAGAGACACTTAAAAACAAAAATAAAATACATTTTCGAGTATCTTCAAGGCGCTAATATACAAACTTTTAAAAGAATAAAAAAGGTTTTCTATGTACTTAACTATCACCTTTTTTCTTCTTTTCGAACAAAACAAGAAGCATAAAATCTAATTTATTTTACAAGTTAATTTATCAAGAAATACAACTTTAGTCCGTTGGCAGAATTAATTCATTACGGAAAAATAATGAGCTAAATGATAAGTTAGCGGGCTGAATTTTAAGCCTGAAAGGCTTGCATTATATAGCGTAGGGCATCGCCCTACGTAATGTGCATCCCCATTTCTAAGCCCTGAAAGGGCGATATAAAGGTTGATGCTTAATTGCGCCCTTTCAGGGCTTAAATAGAGATATACATAATCACGTAGGGCGTTGCCCTACGCTATGTAATCTCAGGCTTTCAGCCTTATAAAATCCGCGTTCGTCCGCCTTGTCCGCGTAGTCCGCGTATCAATTTAGCTCATAACCGGAAAAGAAAGGAATTAATTCCGCCAACGGATAACTTTAAGCGTTTAGATAAACTATAGCCAATCATTCATAATTTTCATAACGCGAACGCAACTTTGCCGAACGACTGGATGCTTGTTCCGGTTTATCCGCCGATTGCTTTTGTTGCGGTTCGCGGACCAATTTCGGTTTCGCCGGACGATTATGACGTTTGGGCTTTTCAGCAACAACCGTTGCTTGCTGAGTATTCTTCAAGGGTTCGGCAGGCTTTCTGCCCTCCCGCCTCTTATTGTTCTGCTTGCCTTGTTGCTTCTCTGCCGGTGCTTTCGCTTGTACCTTTCGTGCATTGGCAATCGGAGTTGTTTTCGTCTCCTCCAAAGGCGGTAAATCATGTTTCCGTTGCTCCAGTTTGATACCTGTAAGTTTCTCTATCTCACGCAACATCGACGCTTCTTCACCCGAACAAAAGGCAATGGCACGTCCCTCGCAACCCGCACGCCCCGTACGTCCGATACGATGGACATAAGTTTCCGGCACATCGGGCAAATCGTAGTTGAGAACCAAATCCAAACCTTTGATATCAATACCGCGTGCCGCAATATCCGTAGCGATAATTACATTGGAACGACCTTCCTTGAAATTACTCAATGCACGCTGGCGGGAATTTTGTGACTTATCTCCATGGATACTTTCACAAGTGATGCCACGACGTGATAAATAGCGCGCTATATTATCCGCCCCATGTTTGGTACGGGAAAATACAAGTACCTGGTGTCCGGCCTCTCCGAGTAATAGTTGTGCCAGCAATTCCTTCTTCTGAGGCTTTTCCACACGATAGACGGACTGGCTGATAATTTCCACTACGCTGGATGCCGGAGTGACTTCCACCCTCGCCGGATTGCGCAATAAACTTTTAGCCAGACGATCAATACTATCAGGCATAGTAGCCGAGAAGAACAAGGTTTGCTTCTTGGGCGGGAGTTTAGGCAACAAGCGCTTCACATCGTGGATGAATCCCATATCGAGCATACGGTCAGCTTCGTCAAGCACGAAGTGCCGCACATGGTCGAGGCGGATAAATCCTTGTGACATCAGATCGAGCAAACGACCGGGAGTAGCCGTCAGGATATCCGTTCCGGCGCGCAATTCATCAGTTTGCGACTTCTGCTTTACCCCACCGAAAATAACGGTATGGCGCAACGTGGTATATCGTGTATAGTCTGCCAGCGATTCATCGATCTGGATTGCCAACTCACGCGTTGGAGTAAGGATAAGAGCACGAATCTTACGTGGAGCACCTTTCTGCTGAGATGTAGGGTCGGCAAGCAATTGTTCTATGATAGGTATGGCAAATGCCGCCGTTTTACCAGTTCCGGTTTGAGCCAGTCCTAATAAATCACGCCCTGTCAGGGCTTCCGGTATGGCTTGTTCTTGTATAAGAGTAGGAGTAGAATAGTTTTTTTCAAGGAGCGCACGGCACACCGGCTCCGAAATATTCATCTGTTTAAATGTCATCATTTCTTTTAATTAGAGCACAAAGGTAGGCTTTTATAAGGAATAATCATTATATTTGCATGAAAAGTAGTTTTTAATTAACTACAAAGAACAGATATTCAAACTATTATATCGCATGAAAATACATCATATCGCCATCTGGACTTTTCGCCTGGAAGAATTGAGAGAGTTTTATATCCGCTACTTTAACGGAACAAGCAATGAAAAATACATCAATCCGAAGAAGGGTTTCGAGTCCTATTTCATTTATTTTGATGATGGCGCGGCATTAGAATTAATGAGCCGTACAGATGTGCAAAACACTCCGATAGAAGAGAACAAATTGGGACTCACGCACTTTGCTCTCTCTTTCCAAAGCAAAGAAGATGTTCTCCGCACTACTGAACAACTCCGTAGCGATGGGTATACCATAGCCGGCGAACCGCGGACTTCGGGCGATGGATATTTCGAAAGCGTCATACTCGATCCGGATGGTAATCGAGTGGAATGTGTATACAGGAAGGAAGAAACCAATAATGAAGCTGATGCTCCGATTGAAACGGAACGGTTACTATTACGCCCCTTCCAAGAAAGTGATGCGGAAGCCTTCTTTAAATGTTGCCAGAATCCAAATATAGGAAACAATGCCGGCTGGAAACCTCACGGATCCTTAGAAGAATCACAAGAAATCCTTCGTTCCGTATTTATATCCCAGTCTGGAATATGGGCTATCATCCTAAAAGAAGACGGACGTTTGATCGGTTCAGTCGGCATCATCCCAGATCCAAAGCGTGAAAACCCGCAAGCACGCATGCTGGGATACTGGCTCGATGAATCCCATTGGGGAAAGGGCTACATGACGGAAGCGGTGCAATCTGTTCTCGATTACGGATTCAACACCCTCCAACTAAGCCTCATTACCGCAAATTGCTATCCTCATAACGAGCGCTCACAACAGGTTTTGAAACGCCACGGTTTTATCTATGAAGGCACTCTCCATCAGGCCGAGTTAACCTACGATGGACATTTATACGACCATCAATGTTACTATCTGGCCAAGCCGTGAATTGCGAAAAATCAGTATATAAAATAAAAAAATAAGATTTACATTAAAATGGCTTTTTTTTAAGATAAGCAGAATCTGCTATTCGGACATAAAACGAGTTAATTCTCACATTTTTATTTATTTGTGCAAGAATTAAAAATATTCATGTACATTTGCAAAATGAGTTATTCTTCAGCTATGAAAAAACGCTATCAGCTACTGAAAAGAGTTTCGATTATTCTGATCTTCTTTGTCCTATTTACAAAGATGCATGCGGTAGAACCCCAGTACGCTGAACCCCAAGATATTCAGAAAGCAGAAACCAATGTTGAAGTTGAAGACCATCCACAAGATTATATTGTAATCAAGATACCTTTCCAAGCCAAGTACAAACCTCTTTTTATTTGTATCATTGTTCTGGCTCTCTCTTCCATTTGTTTTTTCATCATCTATCCGCTACTTCTCTATGTCAGAGAGTCTAAAAGAAAGCGCACCGCCCAAAGGGAACTAACCAGGGAAAAGGAATTATTATCGCTATCACTCGAAAAGAGCAACATCTACGCCTGGAAATACATAGAGAAAACAAATGCTTTCATCTGTGATAAAGAATTCTTTGAGCATCTGGATATGCCTTTCCGTGCTTTCACCCTACAAGAAATGGCCGAAACGATACATCCGGAAGACAGAGTGGATGTGTTGAACACGTTTTATCATGTGAAAAACCAACCGGATTCCAAAACGCACACCCAATGCCGGTGCAACTTTAATGGTAAAGGGTATATCTGGTATGAACTCCGTTATGTCAATCCCACGGAAGCAATGGCGGAAACGGCCTCCATTATAGGCTTAATCACCAATGTGCAACACTTCAAGGACAAAGAAGAGGAACTCATGAGAGCAAAAGACCTGGCGATAGAGGCAGAACTGAAGCAATCTTTCCTCGCCAATATGAGCCATGAAATACGTACTCCACTGAATGCAATTGTGGGGTTCTCCAACTTACTTGTCAGCGAAGACGACCTCCCCGATGAAGAGAAAGCTGACTTCATCAATACGATCAATACAAATTGCGAATTGCTTCTGAAACTCATCAATGATATACTGGAACTCTCCCGTATCGAATCGGGCAACATGACTTTCTCCTATTCAACGTGTAATCTGAATAATTGGGTGGATAGTATGTATTTGACACATTCCTTATTGATACCCAAGGAAATAGAGTTCATCAAAGAAGTGCCCGATGCCGCATTCTTCATCAATACGGACGTGAACCGCCTCAGCCAGATAATGACTAACTTCCTGAATAATGCCACTAAGTTTACCAAATCAGGATACATCAAACTGGGTTATGAAATTGATTTTTCAACATACGAAGTCTCCATTTACGTAGAAGATACCGGCAAAGGTATTCCGAAAGAAGAGCAACGAATGATATTCGAACACTTCTACAAACAAGATGAATTTGTTCAAGGCACGGGTCTGGGACTTTCCATCAGCATGGTAATTGCGGAAAAACTCGGTGGGAAGATTAGTGTGGCCTCAGAGATTGGAAAAGGAAGCCGGTTCACTTTCCTCCTACCCTATCATAATGAAAGCGAGGAATTCTTTTCTGCCGGATAACTTCACAGATACCCAAAGAATGTAGTATCTTTGCACCATTATGTTGCACCGTTTTACTACTTCAATCAGCGATATTCCACTTCCGGAAAGGTTTACTTACCCTTTCTGTTATACTCCTCATCCATTGTGTGTAATGGCAGCGGAAGAGGTACAAAACTACCTCAGCAAGCAAAGCGACTGGCAAGAGGAATTAAGCCAGGGGAAAATGTTCGGAGTGCTGATAGTGCAAACCGAAGATGGAAGCATAGGTTATTTAACCGCCTTCTCGGGCATATTAGCCGGGAAGAATATACATCCGTATTTTGTACCTCCCGTGTACGATTTATTGCAACCTCAAGGCTTCTTCAAAATAGAAGAAGAAAACATATCCACTATCAACCGTCGTATCCGCCGGCTGGAAGAGGATAAGAAATATATTGACCTGTTATCAGATCTTACCCAAACCACCCAATCTGCACAAGATGCATTGTCAATTGCCAAGATACAATTGAAAGAAGCAAAAGAAAAAAGAGAATTGCTCAGAAAAACAGGTCAGCTTGATGCAAAGGAAGAAGCTGATCTGATACGAGAGAGCCAGTTCCAGAAGGCAGAATATAAGCGATTGGAACGCTCCTGGAAAGAGAAGATAGCCTTCTTGCAGGTAGAAGCAGGTAATTGGGAAAAACAAATACAGGAGCTGAAAGCAGAACGTAAAGTCCGCTCTGCCGCCTTGCAACAACAACTATTCGAACAATTCAGAATGTTGAACTACCGGGGAGAAGTGAAAACTTTATGCGACATATTCGAGCAAACCGTACATAAGACTCCTCCCGCCGGCGCGGGTGAATGTGCCGCTCCTAAATTGTTACAACAAGCTTATCTGCATCATTGGAAACCGATAGCCATGGCCGAATTCTGGTGGGGTAATTCTCCCAAAAACGAAGTACGGCATCACGGTTATTACTATCCAGCCTGTAAGGGCAAATGCGAACCAATTCTCCGGCACATGTTACAGGGATTAGAGGTAGAAGCAAATCCTATGCAACAGGAGGCGGAACGAAGTAATGAAAAATTGAATATAGTTTATGAAGACCAATGGCTATTGATTATTAATAAGCCTGCCGGAATGCTTTCAGTACCCGGAAAAGAGAGACAGACGTCCATATACGACCTAGCAAGAAAGGCTTATCCGGAAGCAGATGGTCCCATGATCGTACATCGGCTGGATATGGCTACATCGGGACTTTTAATCATTGCCAAAGATAAGAAGACGCACCAGCACTTACAGGCACAATTCAAGAATCGTAGTATCCGGAAGAAGTACATAGCCTTGCTCGATGGCATCGTCCCGGAAGATGAGGGCACTATTGAACTACCGCTTTGCCCCAATCCATTGGACCGCCCCCGGCAAATGGTAGACACACAATATGGCAAGCCTGCCATCACTTATTATCAGGTTCTCGAACGTACAGATAAATATACACGTATAGCCTTTTCTCCCCATACGGGACGTACTCACCAACTTCGCGTGCATGCGGCACATCCGTCAGGCCTGCATTGCCCCATCATAGGCGACGAGCTTTATGGAAAGAAAGACAAAAGGCTCTATCTGCATGCTGAGTCCATAGAGTTCACCCATCCCGTCAACGGGCAGCCCATGTGTATTATGGAAAAAGCAGACTTCTGATTATTGCTTTTTCAAAAAGCTCGGATAGAGGAAAAGTTGACGAGTTAACTTCCTTTCTGTATGGAAAGGAAGAATCAAAAAGCCTATATAAACCAACAAATAACTTAGGAAATGGGCTTATCCGCATAAGCAGCATGTAGATTTTAATCCCTATTTTTGCAAACGGATAAATCGATCCGATCAAGACACTATTAACTCAATTAATGATAAAGACCATGAAATTCGTAACTTTAGTATGTAGTTTGCTTTTCTGCCTGCCATCCTTTGCACAAGAGAAATTCCCCGATGGTACCCTTATTCCCGACTGGTTCAGACAGAACGAAATTGTAAATATCGAAACCCTTGGCGGTAAATATAAGATTACTGATCATGGTGTGGTGAATGACAGCACCTTACTTCAAACAGAGAAAATTCAGGCGGTTATCGACCAGGCATCATCCAAAGGTGGCGGTGTGATCATCATCCCGAAAGGTACCTATCTGAGCGGTGCACTCTTTTTCAAGCCTAAAACGCACCTTTATCTGGAAGAAGGAGCTGTTTTGAAAGGTAGCGATGATATCAGCAACTTCCCTATAATCAATACCCGCATAGAGGGGCAATCACTTAAATACTTTGCCGCACTGGTTAATGCCGACAAAGTAGATGGTTTCACCATTTCCGGTAAGGGAACCATCAATGGCAACGGACTACGCTATTGGAAATCTTTCTGGTTGCGCCGCACCGTTATTCCGAAATGCACGAATATGGATGAGTTGCGTCCGCGCCTGGTACACATTTCCAATAGCAATGATGTACAGCTTTCCGGTGTACGCCTCATCAACTCTCCTTTCTGGACGACACACATTTACAAATGTAACAATGTGAAGTTATTAGGCCTATATATTTTCTCTCCGGCTGCTCCTGTTAAGGCACCCAGCACGGATGCCATAGATATTGATGTATGCAATAATGTGTTGGTTAAGAACTGCTACCTTTCTGTAAACGATGATGCTATTGCTCTTAAAGGTGGAAAAGGCCCTTGGGCTGATAAGGATTCTAACAACGGAAGTAACACTAATATTATTATAGAAGATTGTACGTACGGCTTCTGCCATAGTGCACTGACTTGTGGTAGCGAGTCTATCCATAACCGTAATATTATTCTCCGTCGTTGTACCATCAATCAGGCAAGCCGTTTGTTGTGGTTGAAGATGCGTGCCGATACTCCCCAAAATTATGAATATATCCTTGTGGAAGATATTAAAGGAAATGCCAAAAGCTTCCTATACATCAAACCATGGACTCAGTTCTTTGACCTGAAAGATCGGAAAGATGTTCCGATGTCTTACTCGGACCATGTAACAATGCGTAATATAGACTTTGAATGTGATGTGTTTTTCAACGTAAGTGCATCCGAGCAGTACAAACTGACGAATTTCAAATTTGAGAATCTGAATGTTAAAGCGAAAGATGGTGAGTATGACAAGTCGATCATTCCGTCATCTGAATGGAATAATGTGAAGGTAAATCAATAAGGATACGCGGACTAAACGGACGAACACGGACTTCTTATTATGAATTAAGAAAGTCCGTGTTCGTCCGTTTAGTCCGCGTCGTCCGCGTATCTATTCTTCAAAGCTACGCAACAACTTTATCTCGTCTGCCCATAAACTCTCATCCGGCGTTTCAAGAATAACAGGCATATCATTAAACCGTTCATCTTTCATAAAACGCTTAAAAAAGTCTATGCCTAACAAACCTTTCCCTATGCTGTCATGGCGGTCTACATGGCTACCCAGTTCTTTTTTAGTATCATTCAGGTGGATACCCCGCAAATAGTTAAAACCAACTACTTCATCAAACTCCTGAAACACTTTATCATATTCCTTTACGATATCATATCCTGCCGAGTAAGTATGACAAGTATCTAAGCATACACCTACACGGGATTTGTCATCCACACGATCAATGATATGCTTTAGTTGCCAGAACTCATTACCAACATTACTTCCTTGTCCGGCTGTATTCTCAATAACAGCAGTCACTCCTTTCGTTTTACTCAATGTGATATTGATAGATTCTGCCACTCTATCCAGACATTTCTCTATTGAAATCTTATTCAGATGACTGCCCGGATGGAAATTCAGAAGCTTCAGACCTAATTGCTCACAACGCTGCATTTCATCCAGAAATGCGGCACGGCTTTTCTCCAGTCCTTCTTCTTCAGGATGTCCCAGATTGATTAAATAGCTATCATGAGGCAGGATATAGCGGGCATCAAAAGAGTATTTCTCACAATTGTCTTTAAATCCGAGAATACTTTCTTCGGTCAGAGGTTTGGCCACCCATTGCCGTTGATTCTTTGTAAACAAAGCAAATGCATTCGCACCTATCTCATGCGCATTAACAGGAGCTATCTCAACTCCCCCACTCGCACTTACGTGCGCTCCTATATATTTCTTCATATTCAGTTTTTCTTTAGTGAATGATTAAAAACGGAAGCAAGATAGAGAAAAATCCGAAGATGGCAAAATCAAGATATGATGACCTTGAGTTTCTATAATGCACAAGTCCCCTCCCCCGCATAATCCTTACCCGTCTTCCCATTATATTCAGGATGCCTTTCCAGCCACTTCACGGCATAGGAACAGGTTGCCACAGGTACCAGTTCATTGGCCAACGCATAATCATAAGCTGCCTTTACTAAAGCAGAGGCAATTCCCCTACCACCTATTTCACTGGGTACAATCGTGTGAAGCACATCCAAAGCACCGTCAGCTACATGATACATCAGGCGGGCAGTCTCTCCATCGACTACGGTCTGAAAAACTTTTTTCTCCGGAAAATGTTCTATATTCATAATCTGTTTCATTTATTGGGTTAATATACTATTTTAATAATAAGCCTCTCTTATATTTAATAACAGATTTCAGTAACTTTGTATCGAACAATTCTAAAAAAAATCTTATGGACAATCATCTTCTCTCACATGCCATCGCTATTGCCACCGAAGCTCACAAAGGACAAAAAGACAAATACGGACAGGAATATCTGCATCATCCCATCCGCGTAATGAATATGGGACGGAATCTGAAAGAAAGGATTGTCGGTATTCTACACGATGTTGTAGAAGATACGGAATGGACATTCGAAGACCTGGAGAAGGAAGGATTCTCTGCCGAAATCATTGAAGCCGTGCGGTGTGTCACAAAGACCTCCGATGAAGAAGATTACGAAGAATACGTCGAAAGATGTGCCTCCAATCCCATAGCCGTTGCCGTTAAGATTCACGACCTGACGGATAATATGGATGTGCGCCGCATGCCCTGCATCGGAGAAAAAGAAGTCACCAGACTCAGGAAATATCTGAAAGCCTACCATCGTCTGATGCCCCTGTATATGAATCATTGATCATTATGCATGTTTCTTTTTCATGAAATTACTACCTTTGCGGCATGAAATTGGAACTAAAAGAAAATCAAGGAGTACCCTCGTCCCTGCTTTGGACGCTGGCCATCATCTCAGGCGTAACGGTAGCCAACATATACTACAACCAACCACTACTGAACCGCATCAGTCGTGACCTGAACATCAGTGAGTTCACTGCCAACTTGATAGCCATGTGCTCGCAGATAGGATATGCCATCGGACTATTGTTCATCATTCCACTGGGCGATTTATACCGCAGAAGAAATATTATCCTCGTAAATATTTCCATTCTGGTAGTCTCACTGCTCACCATTGCTCTAGCTCCCAATATCCACCTGATACTGTTCGCTTCTCTGCTGACGGGTGCCTGTTCGGTTATACCCCAGATATTCATGCCCCTTGCAGCACAATATTCCACTCCCGAAACCAAAGGAAAGAATGTAGGCATTATCCTTTCGGGACTACTGACGGGTATTCTTGCTTCGCGTGTAGTAAGCGGCATTGTAGGCGAATACATGGGCTGGCGGTTTATCTACTTTATTGCCGCGGGATTGATGGTCGTTTGTTTGCTTATCATAATAAGGATACTTCCGGACCTTCCTTCCAATTACCAGGGAAGTTATACCGGACTGATGAAATCCTTGTTTTCCATCGTTAAGAAGTATCCCCAACTCCGCATAGCTTCGTTGCGTGCAGGTTTCTCTTTCGGATCGTTCCTTGCCATGTGGAGCTGTCTGGCTTTCAAGATGGAACAGGCGCCTTTCTTTGCGGGAAACAATATCATAGGAATGTTGGGACTTTGCGGCATAGCCGGGGCACTGACCGCTACTTCCATCGGAAGACTCATCAATACGGTCGGGGTGAAACGGCTTACTTATATAGGATGTTCGCTGATAATCAGCGCATGGATAGTGCTCTATGCGGGACAATATAGTTATGCAGGTATCATAGCCGGTATTCTGTTGATAGATATAGGTATGCAATGCATCCAGCTCAGCAATCAGACCAGTGCGTTTGCCCTTTGTCCGCAGGCATCCAATCGCATCAATACTATTTTCATGACTACCTATTTCATTGGCGGTTCCACCGGAACTTTCCTTGCCGGAACCTTCTGGCAATGGTTCGGCTGGACGGGAGTGGTGGGAACAGGTATCTTGCTGACAAGCTGCTCGCTGCTCATCAATATATTCGCTAAGAAATAACCTCCTTCAGTATTTCCCAACCGGATGCCTTGATATCTACGCATCCGTTCTTCTTAAAGACGGTACCCTCTTTTTCCAGCAACTCCCGTTGTTCGGGCCAGAAAGGGGCCAGTCGTCCCTGACTATTCACTACCCGGTGGCAAGGCAGATTTTGTCCCTCAGGTGCGTTATGCATGGCCTGCCCCACCATACGTGAACACTGGGGCTTACCTATAAGATAAGCAATCTGTCCATACGTCAACACACGTCCCGGAGGGATAGAGGCGACAACGCTATATACTTCTTCTCCAAAGGATGTTTTATCCATAACCTATATTACTTTGCAATACAATACTTATCAGTCGGAAACAGGATGCCTATAATGAAGATTTTCTCAACATAAAGAGAAAGTATTCTCAATACGATGAGAAGAACTTCTCAATGCGATGAGAATAAATACTCATCACGGTGAGAAAAGATTCTCAATATAGCGAGAATAATCGAGAACCATAATCTACTGATATTGAGCACATAGCCTTCTTACATAGGTTGACTACTTTTAATCTTATCCACCCCCCCAATGAATTGACTTGGAAAACTCGCTCTCACTAAAAAGCATAGACCATTATCGGGCAACCATAAATTCCTGTACGAAAGAACAGAAATTAATTATAAGTAGCAAATTTCGGAATAATGTTTTTCATCTTGGTAGCAGAATTTGTCTTTCTCATATCAATTGCCTACCTTTGAGGTGATTCAAGAACAATTAAATCTATACGAATGGTAAACATCGTCCCTATTTTAAAGAACAAAAAGGAGTTCCTCGAACTACTGCTACTTGCCGACGAACAAGAGTCCATGATAGATCTCTACCTGGAACGGGGAGAAATGTACGCTCTCTACGACGGCGACTTAAAGGCGGCGTGTGTGATAACAGATGAAGGAAACGGAGTCTATGAAATCAAGAACATCGCCACTTATCCCCACTACCAACGAAAAGGATATGGAAAACGGCTGATAGAATTTCTATTGGAGCACTACAAAGATCGTTATCATACGCTATTGGTAGGTACGGCAGAAGATACGTACACAGAGGATTTCTACAAACAATGCGGATTTACCTACTCGCACCGCATACCCAACTTTTTTACTGACAACTACGATCATCCCATGTATGAAGATGGAAAGCTTCTGAAAGATATGGTTTATCTCAAAATTAGCAAGAATGGATAAAAGTATGGCATTCATCACACTGACCCCTGAGAACGTAATGAGCGAACACCTATGTTGCGCCATTGCAGACAAAAAACACCAGACCGGCGTAAACGATAAACGCAACTGGCTGGCAGAGCGTATCAAAGAAGGACATGTCTTCCGCAAACTGGATGCGCAAGGAAAAGTGTTCATCGAGTATGCCCCGTTGGAAAAAGCTTGGGTTCCCGTAACTGGTGATAATTATTTCTATATCTATTGCCTGTGGGTATCCGGCAGTTACAAAGGAAAGGGATACGGAAAGGAATTGTTACAATCGTGCATCGACGACGCAAAAGCGCAAGGGAAATCCGGTATCTGCCTCCTTTCTTCCAAAAAGAAGAAACCTTTCTTATCAGAAAAGAAGTTCATGTTGAAATATGGCTTCAAAGTAGTGGATACCATCAATGACGAATATGAATTATTAGCTCTTTCCTTTGACGCCACCCAACCGCAATTCACATCAAACGTGCGGAAACAGAGCATTGAAGGCAAAGAACTGACCATCTATTACGGTGTGCAATGTCCCTATATTCCCAATTGTATCGAACAGATATACAATTATTGCGAGAACAATCAAATACCTCTCCGGTTGGTAGAGATAGATACTTTGGAGAAAGCTAAACAACTGCCTTGCATCTTTAATAATTGGGCTGTATTCTATAACGGAAAGTTCGAAACAGTGCACCTGTTGAATGAAGGTTTACTGAAAAAATTGCTGCTACGATAATTAAGGAAAGAACAAAAACAGTATCTTTGCATTATATGTATAATAAAAACAAACAATATGGAAAAACTGAATCAATATCATCGCCAAGCCATAGCGAAGAAAATGAAATCCATTGCTTATTGGAGGAAGCATCCAATGTCGCGCGAGGAGTGCTTGAATCAATTCAAGCAATTGCGGGAACAACGGTCGTTAAGGGAGTCCAGATTGCAAACCTCGAAAGATTCGCAAGAGACAGAGGGTATTGGATAGAAGATATTAATACAATAGGAATATTTTCTGATAGAGGATCTGAAAATGAAGTATATCTATCAATAGAGAATAACACTACTGTTTACAAATTAAATGATTTTCGCTACTCAGATGACAATCTCTCTCAGTTTTTTGAGCGTATAAGGATTCACAACATTTATTTTCCAGATTGTTCTTATAAGCTAATAGGTTTTGCATATAATAAAGCCGAAAAAGTTTGTGCCGTACTTTCACAACCATTTATTGTAGCTATGCGTGAAGCTACTGAACCCGAAATAGAAGAAGAGCTTAATAAAATGGGATTCAGTTCTGAATTAGATGGTGAATTTTTCTCAAATGGCAATTATGATATATTCGATGCTCTTCCTAATAATGTATTAGTAGGAAATGACGGGCATCTTTATTTTATCGATACAATCATTTATAAAAGTCAGGATAATGGCTTTGAAAAATATAAAAGCTTATCTCCCAGATATAATCAATAAATTAATATTATTAAAACAAAATTATTATGGAAATGAAATTTTGCCAAAGTTGCGGAATGCCGCTCACATCCGATGAAGTATGCGGAACAAATGCTGACGGTAGCCTCAGCGCAGATTATTGTACTTACTGCTATCAGCAAGGTAAATTCGCGCAAGACTGCACCATGGATGAAATGATAGAACATTGTGCCCAGTTTGTAGAAGAATTCAATAAAGACTCGGAACAGAAGGTAACTAAAGAAGAAGCTATTGCGATGATGAAGCAAGAGTTTCCGAAATTGAAACGCTGGCAAGCATAAATAATGTCCCGCATCGAACAGGAAAAACAAACCGTGGAACAAATGATCCGCCTCTACTGCCGGAAGAAAGAGGGGAACGAAACTTTGTGCCCGCAATGCAGGGAAGTGTTGGAATATGCACATGCACGGTTGTCACGTTGTCCATTCGGAGAAAAGAAAGGTACTTGCCGACTCTGTACCATACATTGTTACAAACCGGAGATGCGGGAACAGATGAGAGAAATCATGAGATGGGCAGGGCCAAGAATGTTATTGTATCATCCGGTAGCGGCTATTCGGCATTTGTGGCAGGAATATATCAGGAAGAAATAAAGAATACATCACAAATTACACGGATATTCACAGATTTAATAATGAAGCTTCAGTAAAGCTCTTCTTCTTAATCTGTGAATATCCGTGTAATTTATAATGAAAGAATTTTAATTGAAATAATACAAGAATACTGCAATTCCATCAAGTGCCTTCTTCGGTTGGTCTTTTATCTCAATCGTAAATTTAATCTCAGCCTTTGCCACACCGCGCAAGTTTGTCAATGAGTGCAGTTTAGCAACCAAACGAATACTTTGTCCCGACAATACCGCCTGACCGAACTTCATCTGATCCATACCATAATTAACCATCATCTTCAGGTTGTTCACCTCAATAATTTGGTTCCACAAATACGGCAACATAGACAAAGTAAGATAGCCATGCGCAATAGTAGTCTTGAAATGGCTCTCTGTTTTAGCACGTTCCGTATCTACATGTATCCACTGATGATCCAACGTAGCATCAGCAAACAGATTGATACGTTCCTGCGAAAGTTCCACATAATCGGAAACACCAATTTGCTGGCCTACCAGCTTTTCAAAATCCTCATACGAGTTGATAATTACTTTTTCCATTATTCTCTTTTTATATTTAATAGTTTCTACGGTTGATAATCCTAACCATAATCATTATGATAAATCATTGACCGATACCGGCGGCTTCACTTGTTACTACACATACTTTATTCATACGCTCTTTATTTTAAGTATGATGAACAAAACCCCGATAACGAAGGTTATTATTCGATTCATGGTTGTTTACTTTTAAATCGTGAAAACAGGTAACAAATATACTCCATATTCCAGCAAGTTACAAAAAGTCAAGTACCCTTTTTCTCATTCGGAAAGGTTTTCTTACTTTTGTAACAAACATTGTGACACATGAAACTGAAAGATAAATTCACAGAACTGATGCATAATCAGGCTTTGAAACGAAAACTATATGTCATCATATTCGAAGCTGACACACCGGCCGGGAAGCTATTCGACGTTACCCTGATCTGGTGCATATTGCTTAGCGTGGGACTTGTGATCCTGGAAAGCCTGCAAGGATTGCCGGTATGGCTGAAAACTCCATTCATTGTTATGGAGTATTTACTGACCGCTTTCTTTACTTTCGAATATATCACCCGGTTGTATTGTTCGCCCAAACCTTCCAAATACGCTTTCAGTGCTTTCGGCATCATCGACTTGCTGGCAACGCTGCCGCTTTATCTCGCTTTCCTGTTTCCCGGGGCACGCTATCTGCTTGTTATACGGGCATTCCGCCTGATACGGGTATTCCGCGTCTTCAAGTTATTCAACTTCTGGATAGAAGGACAAATGCTACTGACAGCACTACGAGACAGTAGCAAGAAAATCGCAGTTTTCTTTATGTTTGTGGTTATTCTGGTGATATCTATCGGAACACTGATGTACATGATTGAAGGAGGAAAGCCTAACACGCAGTTCAGCAATATTCCCAACAGTATTTATTGGGCCTGCGTCACGCTTACCACGGTAGGTTACGGAGATATAACTCCTGTCACCGCCCTGGGGAAATTCCTTTCGGGTTGTGTCATGCTGATAGGTTACACTATTATTGCAGTACCCACCGGCATAGTTTCCGTATCGCTGATGAAAAGACATGAAAAGAATGTAGCAAGAGAGTGCCCCAACTGTCACAGGCGAGGACACGAAGAAAGTGCACAGTTCTGTAAGTATTGCGGATCATCACTTGATAAAGCCCCTAAAGAATAGAAAGACTTTCATACTAAATCATATTGGCAAATAATAACGCATAGAAATATATAAAATGGAACAAAGTTTTGTTACTCAAAGAGAATTTACCCTACGTCCCCGTGCACGTGGTTTTCACTTGATAACGGATGAAATAATCCGTAACCTGCCGCGTCTGCCGCAAGCCGGAATCTTACATCTGTTCATCAAGCATACCAGCGCCGGGCTTAGCATCAATGAAAATGCTGATCCGGATGTCCAGACTGACATGGAAGCCATCTTCAACCACCTGGTGAAAGAACGGGAACCTTACTATATGCATACCTGTGAAGGAGATGACGACATGCCCGCCCATGCCAAATCGACCCTGACAGGTAATAGTCTCAGCATACCTATCACTGATGGTAGACTGAATATGGGTATCTGGCAAGGTATATACCTCTGTGAATTCCGCAATCGTGGCGGTGGAAGAAAAATAGTAGCAACCGTCATCGGGCAATAGAATATATGAAAACAAACAATCTTCCTACAAATATCTTCGTCGCCACGGAGAAAGATTATCCCGAACTCTCTGAACTTTGGGAAGCATCCGTACGCAGTACGCATCACTTTCTGAGTGAAGAAGATATTCAATACTACAAACCTCTGGTACAGGACGTTTATTTCCCCGCAGTGCAACTCTATATTATAAAGAATAAAGACAACCGCATCAGTGGTTTTCTGGGACTAAGCGACGATTTAATAGAAATGCTGTTTATCCACCCCGACGAACAGGGAAAAGGATATGGCAAGACATTATTAGAGTTTGCCGTAAACGAACGAGGTTTCCGCAAAGTGGATGTCAACGGACAAAACGAACAGGCTTTCCGCTTCTACCGTAACAGGGGCTTTGAAGTAATAAGCCGGGATGAAACAGATGCGCAAGGCAAGCCCTTTCCCATCCTGCACATGCAATTAACAAACTACTAACATAGAAAGCATGAAACGAGCCATTATTATAGGAGCCACCTCCGGCATAGGAGAAGAAGTTGCCAAACTGCTAATTCAGCAAGGTTGGCACATCGGTATTGCCGGAAGACGGGAAGAAGCATTGGAGAAACTGCAAGCCACCGCCCCCGGGCAAATAGTAATCCAACGTCTGGACGTAACAGATGCGGATGCCCCCACCCTGCTGGAAACACTTATCCGGAAGTTAGGTGGCATGGATTTGTTCTTCCTCAGCTCCGGCATAGGTAGCCAGAACCCGGAACTGAAGCCTGAAATAGAACTAAATACCGCCCGTACCAACGTAGAAGGATTCACCCGCATGGTGACCGCCGCCTTCAATCACTTCAAAACCCAAGGAGGTGGGCACATCGCTGTCATCAGTTCCATTGCAGGCACCAAAGGATTGGGCATCGCCCCGGCCTATTCTGCGACAAAACGTTTCCAGAATACCTACATCGAAGCCTTGGCACAACTCTCCCGGATGCAACACTTGAATATCCATTTCACAGACATACGCCCGGGGTTCGTCGCTACCGACTTACTGAAAAGTGGTAAGTTCCCCATGCTGATGCAAGCCAATCAGGTAGCGAAGAGTATCGTCCGTGCCCTGAACCGGAAAAAACGGGTTATTGTGATTGACGGCAGATACCGTGTAGTTGTCTTTTTCTGGCGAATGATCCCGCGGTGGTTATGGGAAAGATTGCCTATAAAGAACTAAGATTCGTTGTAAAGACAACATAGTTCTTGCCTCATTCCCGTAAATATTGTATATTCGACCTCGAACCAAACAAACTTTTGAAAATGAAAAAAAACTCAATACATATCCTGATAGTTACCTCAGTTGCTCTATGCACCGGTGCCACACTTCCATTTCTGTTTGGACACAGCACGATAGACCCTGAACAGCAATCCGTTAAATCCGAAGTTCCTTATTGTGTCACCTCCCCTTCCGTACCGGATAAAATCACCTTTGCCGGACAGGAAATTGATCTGACACGCTACGATCATCGTGAGCGTATGGACCGCGAACAAATGTCGTTCACCTATATGCACTCCACCACCATGCTCACCATCAAGCGTGCGAATCGCTTCTTTCCCATCATAGAACCCATATTGAAGGAAAACGGTGTACCCGATGATTTCAAATACCTCGCCGTAATAGAGAGCAACCTCAATACCCTTGCCCGTAGTCCGGCAGGAGCAGCCGGAATGTGGCAGTTCATGCAAACTACCGGACGCGAATTCGGTCTTGAAGTAAACCCCAATATCGACGAACGTTATCACGTGGAGAAAGCCACCCGTGCCGCGTGCAAGTATCTGAAAGATGCCTACCAAAGATATGGTAACTGGCTTTGCGTAGCCGCTGCTTACAATGGTGGACAAGGCCGCATCTCCTCTGAACTGAAAAAACAGCTCGTAGATCAAGCCGTAGATCTTTGGCTTGTAGAAGAAACTTCCCGTTACATGTTCCGCCTGCTTGCTGCCAAAGCTATCATCAGTAATCCGCAGCGCTATGGCTTTTTGCTGAAACGGGAACATCTTTACCCGGCCATCCCCTATACAGAGGTCAATGTAACAACGAGTATCGACAATCTGGCACAATTTGCCAAGAGTAAAGGCATTACCTACGCCCAACTGAAGGATGCCAACCCATGGCTGCGCGATAGTTCGTTACAAAACAAAAGCGGACGTACATACGTTCTTAAAATACCGACACAGGCGGGAATGCACTATGATCCGAAGAAGACGGTGCCGCATAATAGGGCATGGGTTATAAATTAAGTACTTTTCTTTTGTCTTGAGACAAAAGAAAAGATACCAAAAGAAAAACTCAAGGCTGCACTTCCGGGGCTACTCCGACACTGCCATTGCCGGAGTAGCTTCGGAGACGTAGCCGGTGCCTCTTTCTTTTTGGTATCTTTTTCTTTCGGGGCAAGCCGAAAGAAAAAGTACAGTAACTTAAAACACAGAAAGGAGCCAATATGACATTAGATTTCGATTTCGTACTCAGACTATTAGTAGCCGGCATCTTAGGTGCCATCATCGGCCTGGACAGGGAATACCGTGCCAAAGAAGCAGGATACCGTACTCACTTTTTAGTATCGCTGGGCAGTGCCCTCATCATGATTGTTTCCCAATATGGCTTTCAGGACATTATCAAAGAAAACAGCGTCTCGCTGGACCCGAGCCGTGTAGCAGCCCAGGTAGTCAGCGGTATCGGTTTTATCGGTGCCGGTACCATCATATTACAAAAACAAATTGTCAGAGGACTGACTACTGCTGCCGGAATATGGGCTACAGCAGGCATCGGTCTGGCGGTTGGAGCCGGAATGTATGTAATAAGTATAGCTGCTACCCTGCTCACTCTGGCAGGATTGGAATTGCTCAGCATCCTTTTTAAAAGTGTAGGGATGAAAAGCTCTATGATAACGTTCTCTACTGGAAATAAGGATATCCTTAAGGAAGTTTCCGATCGCTTTAAATCCCGAAATTATATGTTAGTCTCCTACAAAATGGAAAGATTAGGTTCCGGAGATACAGAAAGGTATATAGTGACTATGGTTATCAAATCCAAGCGGAGTAATGACGAAGGGCACATGCTGTCACTGATGCAGGAATGGCCGGATGTGACAGTAGAACAGATAGAATAATCTTATTACTGCTTCTCTGTCATGTGTTTCCAGTAACGTACAGGCATATCTTGTTTATGCTTCCGCGGATTCAGCCGTTCTTTGATGCAGATGGCTTTAAAGTATGTCTTCCAGAGTTGCTGAAAGAGTTTCTCGTCTTTATCCATCAGGCTTTCATCCAGCATACCTGTGACCAGATGTCCCTCGCGTGAACCTTCGTCAAAGGTGACCTGACGTACTTCTTTCAAATCATAATAGAAGCCATACGCCCGTTTTATGTCGTATATCAGCCAGGGCTGATCGGCAAAACGATCCTTAAAATGATCGATAGCCAGTGGCAGAGCATTCTTTTCCGGTTCTACCGCAGCAAAGAAGGTGCCGTCGGCAGCTTTCTGAAAACGGATAAACTGGAGCATACGAAGACGTTCCCAATCCACCCGCTTCCACATACGCGAGAATTCCAGCACATCCGGATCGGCAAAATTGGTTTCAATGGAACGGGGAGCATCAATCGCCTTACAGATATAGCGGAACAAAAGTATCGGAGTTTCCTGTTCCTCAGCCAGCCAACATTGGGCGAGGCAAGACAAAGCATCGGAAGAAAGTTTCTTTTGCAAACCACGCCATACCCGCTTTGCCTTTTCTTCTTCGGTGATTACCGTGAAGACTTCATCATGAAATAAAGGCAATGGCTCTCCTTCCGGAAACAATGCATCAGGAAAAACACGACGAGAATAAGCTTCAAAAACAGAAGTCAGCAAGCCCTCGAAAGTATTATCAAAAACAAATATATTCATGGAAAGGAACTCTCTTAGTCGTGGAAATCAAGCAACAACTGCCTTTCGTCCACTTTCTTCTTATTCGGTTTCGTGATCAGCAAGCTGCGTACAGCTTGCGGAGTCATCTCATTCACTGTCTTCATGGGGAGTTCATGGCAGGTAATAAAGTACTGCGCCTTCTTCATCACCACCCCTATCTTCTTCAACTCATAAAAACCTAACTTGGAAAAACGACGGGATGCCACAATCAATCTTGCAGACTTCACTCCGACACCCGGAATACGCAACAGCATCTCATAATCCGCCCGATTGATATCTACCGGAAACTGCTCCGGATGGCGCAAGGCCCACGACAGTTTAGGATCAATCTCCAGATCCAGGTCAGGATATGCATCATCCACAATTTCTTCCACCTTAAACTGGTAAAAGCGCATGAGCCAATCTGCCTGATATAAGCGGTTTTCACGCACCAGCGGTGGTTGCTTCAGGGCCGGCAGACGCGTATCATACGTATTCACGGAGATATAACCGGAATAATAAACACGTCTCATCGTAGGTCCTTTGTAAAGGGCAGATGAAAGGTAAAGAATATCTTTGTCTGTTTCCGCCGTAGCCCCTACGATCATTTGCGTACTCTGTCCGGCAGGGGCAAAACGTGGTGCATGGCGGTGTTTCTTCCGTTCCTCCGAACTTTCCAATACGCCCTGCTGAATATAGCGCATCGGTGCATATACACTCTTATGGTCTTTCTCCGGGGCAAGAAGTTTCAGATTCTCTTCTTTCGGTATTTCTACATTGACGCTGAGGCGGTCGGCATACAGACCTGCTTCGTTCACCAGTTCACGACTGGCACCTGGAATACTTTTCAAATGGATATAGCCATTGAAACGATGCACTGTGCGCAAGTCCTTTGCCACACGCACCAGGCGTTCCATAGTATAATCCGGACTCCGCACCACACCACTGCTCAGGAATAATCCTTCTATATAATTGCGGCGATAGAACTCCATCGTCAGATCTACCAACTCGCTGACAGAAAGCGTAGCACGCGGCAAATCATTAGAGCGACGATTGATGCAATATGCACAGTCATAGATGCAATAGTTCGTCAACATTACTTTCAGTAGTGAAATGCAACGCCCGTCTTCAGCAAAACTATGGCAAATGCCCCAGCCGCCGACAGTATTGCCCAGCATACCGGGTTTGTTAGAACGCACGGTACCGCTGGACGAGCATGAGACGTCATATTTTGCCGACTCTGCCAGTATTTTCAGTTTATTGAGGACGTTTTCATTCATGATCTACCACATATACTTATAATCGGGTCAAATTTAGCAATTCAAAGAGAAGAAAACAAATAATCCTCTCTCAAACACTTTGCCACTCTCTTTGTGTTACTTTGCAAAGTAATTTATTAAAGTAAAAGAATGAGAAAGAAAAAACAGAATGCAGCATTGCATTCTTACATGAATGCAATTATCGGAAAGCTGAAAACTGACGGAAAATATCCTGCTGTACACACCTACACTGCCACGCTGAACTCCCTCACTGCGTGTTCCGAAGAGCAAAGAAGAGGGATGAGTATCGGAGAAGTTTTCACCGTGGCACGGCTGAAAGAGTATCAAGACTGGCTGCGTGGGCGCAAAGCTGCATGGAACACTGTGTCCACCTACATGCGCACACTAAAGGCAGTGTACAACAGAGCGGTGAATGACCGGTTGACGGAGATTACCCCCAGCCTGTTCGATGATGTATACACCGGAGTGGAATCGCAAACCAAACGTGCACTGACGCAACGGCAAGCGCAAACCATACTCGACACGGACATCGAGACACTGCCGCCCGACGTTCAATGCACATACGCCTGCTTTGCACTGATGATCCTCCTGCGGGGAATGCCGTTCATAGATCTGGCACACCTGCGCAAGCAGGACCTGCGAGGAAATCTCATTGTCTATTGCCGCCACAAGACGGGACGGCAGATAGTAGTCAGGATTACACCGAATGCCGGACGGCTACTGGAAAAGTTCCGACAAAAAATCCCAGAGTCCGGGTATCTGTTTCCTATATTGAACGACAAGACAAAAGACGGTAAGGAACTGCACAAACATTACCTGTGCGCGCTGAGGACTTTCAATCGGAAACTGGCGAAGCTGGCCAAAATACTGTTGCCAGAAGGGAAGTTAAGCTCATACACCCCCCGACACACGTGGGCGACCCTGGCATTCCATCGGGGAATAAATATCGGAATTATCAGCAAAGCATTGGGGCACTCCTCTATCAAAGTGACAGAAACGTACCTGAAGCCCTTTGAAAACGAGAAAGTAGATGTGGAAAATGAAAAATTGATTGCATTTATACTCAAGGGGAAGAACGAGGTATTACTTACCAAGTAACGGCGTTTTATCATCAACAAAGATGAACACAAAATCTCATATCTCCAAATAAAAGATATTATTTCTTACACAAAATCATTTATTTCATTCTTTAGGGAATATATCATTAGAAAAAAACATATTATCCCGCTCTCATAGAAGTATACAAATAGAGCAACCTTCCATCTTTGATACATCAAAAACGGGATACATTGTTATCACCCTTATCTTGGCAATAAACAGTCTTTTTTAGTTAAATTACTTGTTAGAAAAGATTATTCTTATCGCGCCCGACAAGAAAGTCTGCCGTTACTTGGTAAGTAATGGGTGCTAAACAAAACAGACATGTTAACTATATGTACACAAACAGTCATCACCATGCTACATGCCATTACTTTGAATAATGACCTGCAACCTGTCAATCGCCTCCTTTCGGAAGGAGAATAAATCCTAATGTTTTATCAACAAAACACATCTATCATCATGAATATACTTAAATATATAAAGTCTATCAAACGGGGAGCTGTCTATTGCATATTATTATTTATCCCTCTTCCGTACTGCCATGCCGTACAAGGAACGATTGAGGAGGTATCCGGCAAGCCGATGACGCTTTATTTCCGTTTTAGCCAATCACTGATGGATAGCGGATACATGGATAACGGCATTCCTTACCGCTACATTCATGACCATCTGCTGCATTATCTGCGCAATGCCGCCATTTGTGTGGCATGGATAAAGCCGGACACCCTGCCAGCACTTCCCAAAACTGCCCGTATAAAATTCGACAGCCTAAAAAAAGAATCACACCGAATACCGCAATTTACAAGCGGGACAACAGAGAGAAACATCAGTCTTTCCAGATTACCGGGAAAAACGAAACGCCCACTTTTCGCACTAAAAACAAACCTGTTATTCAATATCGCCTTGATGCCAAACGTGGAAATCGAAGTACCGATAGGTAAACGCTGGTCGGTTAATGGAGAATACATGTTCCCATGGTGGTTGCTGAAGGATAATCGGTATTGTTTAGAAATCCTTTCGGGAGGACTGGAAGGTCGGTATTGGTTGGGAAATTCTCAAAACCGGGAACAGCGCGAAGTGCTGACAGGACATTTTGTCGGGCTTTATGCCGGAGGGGGCAAATATGATTTACAATGGAAAGAGAACGGCTATCAAGGCGAATTTTTCATTGCGGCGGGTATCAGCTACGGATGGGCGACACGCATTGCCCGCAACCTGCATTTGGAATTGAACATCGGGATAGGTTTGCTGCGCACAGATTACCGTCACTATCATGCTCAAAATAATTACCAAACCTTATTATGGCAGGAGAACGGAAACTACACATGGTTCGGCCCTACGAAAGCAAAAATATCATTGGTGTGGCTGCTGAACCGCAAGGTAAAGAAAGGAGATACTAAATGAGTTACAAGGAGTCAATGATAAATAACAAGCAGATTGTGCCGGCATTTGCCCAAATGCAAAAATGGATGCTCCTTTGTCTGTTGTTCTTTTGCATAGGTTGCAATCGCCGCGACCTTACCTATTATGAGACAGCAGAAATCACCCTAACCGTCGATTGGAGCCAATCCGGCCTGAATGGAATGGATGAGGCGGCACACGGTGCCACTGCCATATTCTATCCTATTGATGGCGGAAAGCCTAAAATCGTCCTAATGGGTAACTACTCACAGGAAACTGTTCGACTACAGCAAGGAGTTTACAACGTAATCCTTTTCAACCGCTCCTTTACCGATTTCAGCAATATCGCATTCCGGGGCAACGACGGATATGAAACGCTGGAAGCATATAACAAGAATATAGAAACACAGATAGACAGAAATACGGATACACGCATCATCATCGGTTCTCCCGAAAAGCTGGCAGCCGCAACGTTGACAGGCTTCGCAGTAACAGAAGATATGCTTGGTAACTATACCCAAACAACCTACGGCAAGGCGGCACACTCCGCTACGGCAGGAAATGAACGTTATGCCCTACACTTCGTACCGCAAAAACGGTCGCACGAAGTAATAGCCGTGATTCGTGTGGAAGGGTTGAACAACATCCGTTCCGCCATCTGTCGGCTGGATGGCATCTCGGAATCTATCTTTCTTGCCACAGGCAAGACGTCAGGACAGAGTATAACACAGGAGTTTCCGCTCTCCCATCCGGTGTTCGATGAAAATTCACCTTTTAATGGAACGCTGACAGCCACGTTTAACGTGTTCGGCATCGACTTCTCCGAAAATCACCGTTTGCATCTGGAAGCAAAGCTGGTAGACGGGAAAACTGTTTTCACAGGAGATTATGACAACGTGAAAGTGACGGAGAAAGACAACGGCAAGGGAGTTATCACTATCTACGTGGAAGCCACGACTGACAAAATCCCCGAAGTGAAGCCCGAAGGAGGTTCCGGCTCGGGATTTGATGTGGACGTGGACGGTTGGGGTGATGAGGTAGATACGGATATACCGATTGAATGATGAATCAGTGACAAACAATTAGAAAGAGACAAGAGATTTAAAATAAAACTAATTTAAAAATTTAAGAAAATGAAAACCATCAATGTGATGACAGTATCGCTTGCAGCCTTGCTGATAGCAGGCTGCTCGCAGAATGAAGTGACAGAAGTCAACCCGGACGCACACCCACAGATGGCGTTCGGAGTGTACACAGGAACCTCTACCCGCGGAATAGACACGGACAATAACAGTATCAAAGAAGACCCGGAGGCAAGCGACAAATATGGCGGTTTCGGTATCATGGGGTATTTTACAGGTAGCAAAACGTGGGAAGAAGCCAAGTCTTCGACCGCCCCCGGCTTTATGCACAACCAAATGGTGAAATGGGACAAGACATTGAACAGTAATGCAGGCGGATGGACCTACACTCCAATCAAGTATTGGCCAAACAACCCAAATGACAAAATTTCTTTCTTCGCCTACGCTCCGTATGAAAGTGATTGGGAAAAGGGAACAAAAACAGGTGTGACAGTCTGTGATGCCACAACGGTGGGGATTCCCTATATCAACTTTAAGCTCAAAGAAGAAAAGGATCTGCGCGAAATGGTTGATCTCGTAGTTGCCGATAAGACCGATCAGAAATATGATGCCAATACCGGTGGCAAAATAAGTTTCAACTTCAATCACACACTCTCCCGTGTCTCTTTTAAGGCAAAACTGGGAGACGGAGAATTCAGCGGTATGGACGGCGATGAAAATTTTGTCTATATCACAGAGATGTGGATTGTGGGAAGCAATCATGGTACATCGGCTAAAGACGGTAATATGTCTCTGATCAACTCTTCAGCCCCCAGTAATGAAAATTCCAAGTTCTATACCACCGCCACATGGAAAGACTTGCATTGGGATTACGCTGAAGCTGTTATTCCCGAGAAAGATTTCAGCTTGAAGTCCATACTGAATACAGACAGTGGTATTACGGAATCAAACCCGACAGCAGGGCACAGCAGCACCATATCAGGTGTAAAAATAACCAAAGACTCGCAAACCACCCCTGTTTCCCTGTTCCCTGACAAGCAATACCTTTACCTGATTCCCGTAGGCGATACAAATGTTGATGCAACCAAAGGAACCGGTTGTGGAAAGGAAGAAATCCAGATTGGTTTCCATTACGACATTGTGACCAAAGACGAGACGAATGATAAACAATACATTGCCAGCCATGCTGAATCCGTTATCAAGCTTCCCGCAGGGCACTTGAAACGGCAAAAAACATATCAATACACACTCACCATCAACCTGCATACCATTGTCATTGATGAGGTTACAGTAAACAACTGGGGTACTGAAACAACAGAATCTCCAGTGGAATAACCCCTCCGGCTTCTTAGGAAGATACGGATATAACCCAACAGACCGGACGGGGTTGAATGTCCCTTTCCGGCCACCCAGATAAAGAAGACGTACAACGAAATAGAAAAAAGAAGCATGAATGGAAAAACAGGAAGCATAAGTACAAAGCGGTTGTATGGCATCCTCCTTGCATTGCCCTTGTTGGTAGGAGCTTGCAATGGGGAAGAAAACACATACGAACTTCCACAAGGGAATACCCCTATAGGCTTTTCAGGAGATGTTCCGGAAACAAGGGCTACAAAGGAATATACTGCCACAGACAACCTTGAGAATATCGGTGTTTTTGCATATTTCACACATGGGAATTTCAATGAAAGCACCGCGACACCGAATTTCATGTATAACCAGCTTGTTGCAAAGCAACCGGACGGCAAATGGACTTATAGTCCGGTCAAATTCTGGCCGGACAATTCAACAACAGACAAAATCAGTTTCTTTGCTTACGCCCCCTATGTGAAGGAGGCAGAAAGCTGCAATCCCTCTTTTCAGGATAAAGAAACGACAAGCGGTTTTCCGGTGCTGAGTTATACTGTGCCCACAGCCGAAAACCAACAGATAGATTTTCTTGCCTCAACTCCGGTAATGAACCAAAACAATGGAAATGTAAGTTTCAAACTGCGCCATACACTGACCAAGGTCAATATCTACGTAAAAAGTAATGATAATACGGATGGAAAGTCTGTGACTTCTTTCTCTCTTACAGGAATAAAAAGCGGAATACTAACCTACCATGCTCCTGCAACCGATAGCGACAAAGGGTGGAAGTGGACATATCCATCTTCTGGCGAGAAGGAAGTCTTTACCGCAAGCAAAACAAATTTCTCTGTACCGAATACTATTGCGGAAGGAAAGAGATTGCTTGCCACTTTTTTTCTGCTTCCCGATGGAAAAGAGAGCAAGTTCAGCATTACTTATCAGTATACTACAAAAGACAGCAACAATGCTCTTATCACTCAATCCATTAGCATAAAAGACCAGTCTTTACCTTTGACCGATAATTGGACCTCTGGTGCTACTGTGGGTTATGCCATTGGCATTGCCAAAAAGGCAATTACCGTAATGCCGGATAATAGTCCTTCACCATGGGAAGGAGCCACCGAAGATGAAACGGTAAACGGAACGGAAGATACGACAGAGGGCTGACGGATCTGAGCGGTAAGCATAAACTTCACAAAGAAATATCAACTGATTTGAAACAATAATAATTATTAAAAGAGGTATGAAATCTTTCATCAGCATCATTTTTTTGAGCATACTTTTGATTTGTAGCGCATGCACTGACGAAAATAAAACAAACAATGGGGGAATAACGGGCTGCTATGATGGTGTACCCCTCACCGTCCGGGCTATAGCAACTGATTTTGAAAATCCTTCCGGCTCCGGGCAACCTTCTACACGTGTAGCCGTAAAAGACGGACATCTTAAAACGGAGTTCATCGACGGTGATTCAATCGGCATTTTCGCCGTGAAAGACGGCGAAATAATAGATAATGTAGATAATACCCCTTTGATTTTCGATACATCAAGCGGAAGTTGGAGCCCGGTTAAGGACGGTAAGACGCTTTATTGGTATGATGGCGTGAGCTACGTTGCATACTATCCATACAAAGAAAATATCACGATAAATACCAATGCCTTAAAAAACATAAATGAGGTTATTGCTTCGCTGACAGAGAATGAAAAACTGCAACCGGCAAAAGACCAGTCCACAGCAGAAAAACATACTGCCAGCGACCTGATGATTGCTATCGGCGTGCTTGATATCAGCAATTCTTCGAAGATAATCCTAAGTTTGCAGTTTCAACATCAGTTTACATTGCTGGTATTGCAGCCACAAGCATACGTAGGTTGTTTCCCACCCAAAGATGCGAGTTTTGTTTACCACAAAGAATCGAGAATTTTAGGTACCGACTCAGCGACTACAAATGTGGCTCTAAACGGTATTACTGCTTACCGGATAGACTCTATGAAATACTGTGCCATTGTTACGCCACAACAAGATGCAAAGATTACCGGAAACTATACGACCACTAATGGCAGAGATAATAAGGAAGCAAAGATAAACTATTCCGGCAGTACTACCACTTTTGCTTCCGGAAAGTGCTATACGCTGAAAGTAATCAGTCCTGTACCCGGCAAAGGCAGTACGGAAAGAGGGCTTTATCCCGGAGATTTTATCTTTCAGAATGATAATGAGAAACGGATAGAGGTACATCCCGGAGATGGGCTGTTGGAAGAAAATGGGAAAATCTTTGATTATGAAAATGCTATCGGAATGGTAATCACTTGCAATCCTGACAAGATGACGGACAAAGGGTGCAGTGATAATGGATGGACACATGCCTATGTAATGAAATTGGATAGTATCGGATTGGGAAGATGGGGACAACCAGGTATAGATGAGGAAATTAAGAATGTACCGAAAACCACCCAAATCAAAGAGTATATGGATGGTTATTCTGATACAAAAACAATAATTGAAGCGTATGGAAACGGTAGCAATTTCAAAAGTATATACACTGCTTTTTATATCATCCAGCAACTTCAGGAGAAAGAGCAGGATAAGATACCTCAAAAAGATGGTCTGCCAATTCGTAGTCCGTGGTTTCTTCCGAGTATTGGTCAGTTGATAGACTTGCTGGTAAATATATGCGACTATGACCCGACAGCGTATGGCTGGGATAATTATTATGACGGCTACGGGCAGATAACGCTGGATGCATATAATGCCCAGTTGGCTAAGGTGGATAAGAAGTCAAATCATCTACACGAATCTCGGCGAATTTTGACAAGTAGTACTGAATATAGTAATAATGCCAATTGGATTCTTATTTGGGGATTTTTAAAAGAAGAGGGGGAAGTGCCATGGGATAGAATTGGTATAAAATTCTTTAATAAAGATGCCTACGCCAACTATTTGATCTATCCCTTTTTCGCTTTTTAGCAACGCTTAAAAAAGAAGTTGGTACATAAATGATAATTTATAAGCTTACTCACCGCACTTACTTATGTACCAACTTATTTTTTAAGCGTTACTTAGGTAGAAAGTTTTGTTAGAAAATACAGTTTTGGACAAATACAAAAAAGACCGTTCTCATTGAGACGGTCTTTCAATTCTTTCAGTAAGCGTGCTTATTATTTAGCAGCTTCCAAAGATGCTTTACGGAATGCTTTCATTGATTTTTCGATTTCCAAAGAAGCCTTACGTGCACGAGTACCGGCAGCTTTGTTACCATTTTCAATCTGAGCTTTTGCATCTTTCTCGAATGCTGCATACAATTCAGCAACTTTTTCAACTAATTCTTTCATAATCCTTTTCTTATTAATATTACTTCGTTAATAATGTCTGGCAAAAATACACTCTTTCTTGAAATAAATGCAGAAAAACAATATTTTTTTTGAAATAATCCGCAAAAATTATACAAAAAGGCGTCCTCTGGCGTTTTTTACCTACTTTTGCAGGCATGAAACCCCTTACAGATACGGAATACATACACATGCTCATAGCTGAAGGTGAACACCAAAGGCAGGATTTTAAGTTTGAAATTTCCGATGCCCGTAAGATCGCAAAAACGCTCTCCGCCTTTGCCAATACGGACGGCGGGCGATTGCTGATCGGGGTAAAAGATAACGGAAAGATCGCCGGAGTTCGCTCTGACGAGGAACAATATATGATAGAGGCGGCAGCGCAAATGTACTGTCAGCCGGAAGTGGATTATAACATGCAGACCTTTCAGGCGGAAGGGCGCAGCGTGCTGGTAGTGCAGATTGAAGAAAGTCTGCAAAAACCTGTATATGCCAAGGATGAAACAGGAAAACCATTGGCATATCTGCGCATCAAAGATGAGAATATACTTGCCACACCGGTACATCTGCGTGTATGGCAGCAAAGTGGCAGTCCACGGGGAGAACTGATAACTTATACTGAGCGCGAACAGTTGTTGCTTGACTTGTTGGAAGAAAATGATAGTCTATCGCTGAACAGGTATTGTAGGCTGGCACACCTTTCCCGACGTGCAGCGGAACATTTACTTGCCAAGTTCATCCGGTTTGATATTGTAGAACCGGTATTTGAAGGTCATAAGTTTCACTTCAGGTTAAAGTAAATGGTCATTCTTCAATCCAGACTTTTACTTTTTGGGTATGAGGAAAAAGTTGTTTACAGAAAAACAAAAGCCAAAAACAGTTGTTATTTTAGGGTACCTCAGTATGATACTTAGGGTATCTCAGTATGATACTTAGGGTATCTCAGTATGATACTTAGGGTACCTCAGTTGCAGTCTTAGAACACCCCAACACAACACAATAATATTCAATCAGTTACAAAATATATCTTTTGCGACCTTTATAATCAATAAATTCAGACAGAAGAACCGACAGTTTATCATTAAACAAATAAATATTAAACAATATAGCATGAATATAATCAATTCAATCAACGATATTCTCTGGACCTATATCCTTATCGCTCTGCTTTTGGGGTGTGCCTTTTGGTTCACCCTGAAAACCCGCTTCGTACAGTTCCGCATGATAGGTGAAATGGTACGTTTACTGGGTGATTCGGCAATTACGAACGGAAAGCCGGGTGAAAAGCATATCTCTTCATTTCAGGCATTTGCCATCTCCATTGCCAGCCGCGTAGGTACGGGCAATCTGGCGGGTGTGGCCACCGCCATCGCTGTAGGCGGACCGGGAGCTGTGTTCTGGATGTGGGTCATCGCCCTGTTTGGTGCTGCCAGTTCATTCGTAGAGTCCACACTGGCACAATTATATAAGGTGAGAGGCAAAGACTCTTTCATTGGCGGTCCCGCCTATTATATGCGGAAAGGATTGAAAAAACCGTGGATGGGTACTGTGTTTGCCGTACTCATTACGATAACTTTCGGCTTCGCTTTCAACTCCGTGCAAAGCAATACACTGTGTGCAGCTTTTGAACATGCGTTCGGTTTCGATCACGCCATTGTAGGAGGGCTTATTACCATAGCTACGCTGCTTATTATCTTTGGTGGTGTACAGCGCATTGCTAAAGTGAGCAGTATCATTGTCCCCATCATGGCATTGGGATATATTGCTTTGGCACTGATTATTGTAGCTATTAATATCACTGAACTTCCTGCCGTTATCAAACTCATCGTCAGTCATGCCTTCGGCTGGCAACAGGCATTGGGTGGCGGCGTAGGCATTGCATTGATGCAGGGAATCAAGCGGGGGCTGTTCAGCAATGAAGCCGGTATGGGTTCCGCTCCCAATGTGGCAGCCACCGCACACGTCACACATCCCGTAAAGCAGGGGCTGATACAGACGTTGGGCGTCTTCACCGATACATTGATTATATGTACCTGCACCGCGTTCATTATACTTTTCAGCGGTGCGCCACTGGACGGCTCTACCAACGGGGTACAACTTACGCAACAAGCATTGACGAACGAGATTGGTTCAGCAGGAAGCATTTTTGTTGCTATTGCTTTGTTCTTCTTCGCCTTCAGCAGCATTCTGGGTAATTATTATTATGGAGAAGCCAATGTACGTTATCTTACCCGTAAGAAATGGATATTGAACATTTACCGTATCCTAGTAGGTGGTATGGTGCTGTTTGGTGCACTCGCTGCACTGGATGTGGCCTGGAGTCTGGCAGATGTCACCATGGGATTGATGGCGCTCTGCAACCTGATTGCCATCAGTCTGCTCGGTAAATACGCTTTCAAACTACTGGAAGACTACCGTGCACAGAAACAAGCGGGTATCAAAGACCCTGTTTTCACAAAAGACCACCTCAAAGAGATAGAAAATGATGTGGAGTGCTGGTAGGAAATTTATGATTTATACGAATCAGTAGTTGAAACAGATTCATAACGGCACAATAATGAGCTAAATGATAATTTATCGGGCTGAATTTTAAGCCTGAAAGGCTTGCATTATATAGCGTAGGGCATCGCCCTACGTAATGTGCATCCCCATTTCTAAGCCCTGAAAGGGCGATATAAAGGTTGATGCTTAATTGCGCCCTTTCAGGGCTTAAATAGAGATATACATAATCACGTAGGGCGTTGCCCTACGCTATGTAATCTCAGGCTTTCAGCCTTATAAAATCCGCGTTCGTCCGCCTTGTCCGCGTATCAATTTAGCTCATAACCATATAAGAAGGAGTTAATTTCAACTCCTGATTCACATGATTTATACAATTGTTGGTGTAAATCAACTTATTTCGTACTTTTGCAACCGCAATTGCCCCGGCAATTATAAATCATAAATCATAAAACATAAATCAGATGGGTATATTTGCCAAACTATTTAAAAAGAATTCCGAGGGTACTTCCTCCAAAAACGTGGAAGATTTCGTGTCACTGACACGCGTTTATTTCCAGTCCGTGATTGCCGCTAATCTGGGCATTACGAACATTCGTTTCGTACCGGATGTAGCCAACTTCAAACGCCTGTTCAAAATACCGACTCAAGGCGGACGATTGGGACAAGCCGAAAAGACAGCTTCACGCAAAATGCTGATGCAGGACTATGGGCTGAGTGAAAACTTCTTCAAGGAAATCGATACTTCCGTAAAGAAACATTGCCGCACGCAGAATGATGTGCAGGCATACTTGTTTATGTATCAAGGCTTCTCACAAGACCTGATGATGTTGATGGGCAACTTGATGCAATGGAAGTTCCGCGTGCCCTCTGTTTTTAAAGGTGCACTGCGCAGTATGACCGAAAAGACCGTGCATGACGTCTGCACCAAAACCGTATGGAAAAAGGACGATGTACATAAGACGGCTATGGCGGTCCGCCAATATAAAGAGCGTCTGGGATACTCCGAGCAGTGGATGACAGAATACGTGTACAACGTTGTGCTACTGGCTAAAAAAGAACCGAAAAGCAAAGCCACAGAAGAGAAATAAGCCTGAAATATCTATCAGGTAAAAACTGTTATCAAAAGAAAAAGTTTTCTAAAGAAATAATCAATAGAAAGGGCGAGAAATGATTTCCTCGCCTTTTTTTGTTATTTTTATGCAACTTTTTAGCAGGCTTTGCCCGCTAAGCTACAGGCTACAAGCTACCAGTGACAAGCTGCTGCGCTGTGTAAACTCTAAAACTCTGATCAACAGAACTTTTAAGCTATCGAACTTCCGTACTATCGGAGCAAGCCATCAGGCTCTTCAGTCTATCAGGGCATCCCCCAAAAAGGCACGCGTCCCCTGTAGCTTCTAATTCGTTACTTGTAACTTGCAGCTTGTAACTCGTAGCTATTTCAGTATTAATCATTAAAAAACAACTGCTTATGAAACAAAAGAAAATGCTTGCACTCACTTTATCCCAGTTGAAGCAACTTTATCGAAATGAACTTCCCGAAATTGTACGCATCGCCGAACAGAGCGACGGTACGGAAAGCTTCAAGCAAGGCATTTCGGAATTCATTACTAGTCAGGCCGATACGGAAAGTGAAGTCGTCAGGCAAATTCGACTTCTGATTGAATATGACGGACAGGAAGTCCATGAACTTTCTACCGATGAACAAATAACTGTTTCTACCCTGTCACTTCTATACTCGTTTCTTACCGGGAACCTGGAAGAAGATGTGGAAACAGATGTGTTCCTGGATATTTTCCAGCAATTCAAACGCTTACAGCATCTTGCCACCCCACTCCCGGCCCCCCAACGCGTCAAAGCGTGGACCGAGCGTTGGCCCAGCGGACTGGATGAAGACGTGCAGCTGATCCGCGCCAAAAACAAAGAGCGCATTCTGCATGCATTGATACAAAAGATAGAGCACCGTACCTCCGTTTCCCGCTTCCATTTTGAAGAGGGCATCAGCTACGAAGAGAAATACCGCCTCGTCAGCGAATGGTGGAACGACTTCCGTTTCCATCTGGCCATGGCAGCTAAGACTCCCACGGAACTAAACCGTTTCCTGGGCAATTCACTCTCTGCCGAAACCATGTATCTATTGTCTCGTGCCCGGAAGAAAGGAATGCCTTTCTTCGTTACACCTTACTACCTCCACTTGTTAAATCCCGGCAGCACAGGATACAACGATGAGTCTCTGCGCAGCTACATCCTCTACTCCCCGCAACTGGTGGAAACTTACGGGCAAATCCGCGCCTGGGAACGTGAAGACGTAGTAGAAGCCGGAAAACCCAATGCGGCCGGCTGGCTCCTGCCCGACGGACACAATATCCACCGTCGTTATCCGGAAGTAGCCATCCTCATTCCCGACACCATGGGACGCGCTTGTGGCGGACTTTGTGCTTCCTGCCAGCGCATGTATGACTTCCAGAGCAAACGACTCAATTTCGAGTTTGACTCCCTGCGTCCTAAAGAAACATGGGAAAAGAAATTACGCCGTCTGATGACTTACTTCGAGGAAGATACCCAATTGCGTGACATCCTCATCACAGGTGGAGATGCCCTCATGAGTCAGAACAAGACACTGAACACAATTCTGGAAGCCGTTTACCGCATGGCTACCCGCAAACGGAAAGCCAATCAGGAACGTCCGGAAGGAGAAAAGTATGCCGAATTACAGCGCATCCGTCTCGGATCACGTTTGCCTGCTTATCTGCCAATGCGTATCAACAATGAATTGGTAGAAATTCTGCGGACTTTCAAGGAGAAAGCATCCGTCATCGGTATCCGCCAGTTCATTATTCAAACGCACTTCCAAACACCACTGGAGGTTACTCCCGAGGCAAAGGAAGGTATTCGCAAATTATTATCGGCAGGCTGGCTGATTACCAACCAACTTGTGTATAACGTAGCTGCCTCACGTCGGGGACATACCACCCGCCTACGCCAGGTACTTAATGAACTGGGAGTTGTCTGTTACTATACATTCTCCGTAAAAGGTTTCGAAGAAAACAATGCTGTCTTTACGCCAAACAGCCGTTCCATGCAGGAACAGCAAGAAGAAAAGCGTTTCGGCAAACTGAATAAAGAAGATGCCTTCAACCTGTCCGCTTCACTCGAAACCGCACTTGATCCTGCGTCCTGCATCCGCCAATTCCTGAAAATACACCATCTTCCGTTCCTTGCTACGGACCGCAGCGTATTGAACCTGCCCGCCATCGGCAAGAGCATGACGTTCAATCTGGTGGGAATGACCGAAGACGGAAAGCGCATCCTTCGTTTCGACCACGACGGAACACGCCGCCACAGCCCGATTATCAATCAGCTAGGACAGGTCTATATTGTAGAGAATAAGTCCATAGCCGCCTACCTGCGACAACTGCGCGCCATGGGAGAAGATGTGGAAGACTATGCAAGTATCTGGAATTATACGGAAGGCAAAACCGAATCACGGTTCAGCCTGTACGAATATCCGGACTTCCCTTTCCGCATCACAGAAAAAATGAGTAATCTGGAAATAGCAGAGTAACTTCCGGAAATAATCTATACTTTTGCATAAGAAAATCACAGAGTCGTCTGAGAAGTCTGAATCATATTCCGGGCTTTTCAGACATTTTTTATCCTAAAAATAGTAAGTATGGAAATCGAACGGCACCCTTTAGAACCCTTTCTTCCCGCTAACGCCCGTTTGCTGATGCTGGGAAGCTTTCCACCTCAAAAGAAAAGGTGGTCGATGGAGTTTTATTATCCGAACTGGAACAATGATATGTGGCGGATTGTAGGACTCCTGTTCTTCAATGATAAGAACCATTTTCTGAACGAAGCGGCAAAAGCTTTCGACAAAGATCGCATTATCCCTTTCCTGCAAGAAAAAGGCATTGCCCTATTTGACACAGCTACCGCCATACGACGGTTGCAAGACAATGCATCCGACAAATTTCTGGAAGTTGTAGAACCTACGGATATCGAGGGGATGCTCCGCCGCTTACCGGAATGTAAAGCTATAGTTACTACAGGTGAGAAAGCAACAGAAACTTTATGCGAACAGTTCTCTCTTAAAAAGCCGAAAGTGGGAGATTTTACAGAGTTTATTTTCGATGGCAGACCTATGCGACTCTATCGGATGCCCTCTTCTTCGCGTGCTTATCCGCTTGCCTTGGAAAAAAAAGCAGCGGCCTACCGCATTATGTATCAGGACTTACAGATGTTATAAGACGAGAGAGCGTTAAAATAATCGCTCATCCCTCTTGCATATTTGAAAGTTTACATTACCTTTGCAGCCGCAAACACGGGAGTAGCTCAGTTGGTAGAGCACTGGTCTCCAAAACCAGGTGTCGGGAGTTCGAGCCTCTCCTCCCGTGCAAGATGAAAATAGCTGCAAGTAAAAACTTGCAGCTATTTTTGTTTACTCCCCCGTCATAAACGAGTATTCAAAGCCTGTCATTTCAAATCTACAGTCTGAGTAAAGCTCTGACCGAAACGATTCGTTGCTACAATCTTCACTGATTTAGCCTTATCCGTAGGACGTACCCGGAATAAGTGCGATGTATGATACCCTGTAGCCTTTCCTTCCTTCATTGTAATATAATCCTGATCCTCATCGTCAAAAGTCTCCATTACGCCCGGTTTCTCAACACCGTCTTCATAGTAGGATAACTTCCATGCCGGATCATAATCCCAGACATTAACCACCAGATACTTAGGCTGGCTCTGAAACTCACCCGGCTTATACACACGAAACTGATAATCGAATGGACGACCGGTAGCCTTATACTGCCAGGAAATGTCATCACCAGTCATATTTACCACCAGATAACCATTGGGAGCACCACAACGATTTACCTGTCCTGCCCACCAGGCACCACAAGCTGCACCAATATTATGCTCATAAATAACGGGAGTCACAATGCGGTTTTCATAGAAATGAGTATGACCGACAAAGATATGCGTATTATAATCTTTTAGTATCTCAAAAAGTTGTTCGGCATTACGAGCATTGGCTCCTCCTCTACCCGTACTGTTAGCCGTAGGAGCATGAAGATTCAATAGTACGGTAGTACTCGGCTTCACATAGCTCAGATCCTTTTTCAACCATTCCAATTGTTCAGGGGTAAACTGCTCCGTATATTTCTTCTTACCTTTATAGTCTATGTCCTTCATCGAAATGATATGTACTTTCCCTACATTAAAAGAATAATCCGTCGGTCCAAAATGGTCACCGAACACCAATTCTCCGTATTCCTCCTTATTCGTAGCAAGGTTCAATGCCGCATATTGCTGATCAAAGTCGTGATTACCAATCACATGATACATAGTTAAGTCCAAACCAGAGATAACCTTCTTATACGAATCATATAAAGGCATAACATCCCAGACGATATCTCCCAGAACCATTCCATAAACTTCCTGCGAAGACAAATGCTTCAATGTTTCCTTCAAATCAACCACAGTTTCCGAAGCAAAGCGATCCAACTGTTCCTCATTTCTTGCCTGCGGATCAGAGATAGCTATAAAGGTAAAATCCTGAACCGGCTGTTCCCTCTTCACCAAGCTGAAATCACAACGATTCTTTTTCTTTTTTGCATCAATCCGGGCATAATAGCCAACAGGTAATGCGTTCTCTACATTAGTTTTGTAGTCTGCCGGAACAGAAAGATAAACGAATTTAGACTGTGCGGGATCAGATACCAACTGATAACGCCCTTTATCATCAGTCTGCGTAAAATTAACGCCATCTGTCACAACAACACCTGCGACAGGTTGTTTCTGCGTATCTGTCACCACACCGCTTACGGCAATCTCTTTTTTAACGGGTTGATCTGCTGCATACCCTCCTGCTGCAAACAAATTCAGCAAAAGCAGCAAGGATAAAGAATGAATTGATTTCATGTTTCTTCTCTTTTTAGAATTTTAATTTCACGGCAAAGTAAGCCCTAAAAAGCAAAAGAAAGATGTCATTCACGTTACATTCCTATAACACTGCCCGATTCATTAACGAATGTCAATCAGTTTATGTGTTTGCAGGCTTAACCGCCATTTAGGATGTTGCATGACGCAAGCCACTGTTTCCGCAGTATTGCTACATGAACAGGGTTGCAGAAAGAAATATTCAGCAGGAAGTAACTCGTAAACACCAATGTCCTGACCTTCGTAAACGACCTTCACCTCATCCATACGGGTAATCCCCAACTTCACCCCTTGTTTGGGAGAACAAGTCACCCAATCAATATTTTGGGGCAATGGGTTCGTTCCATTCGTTTCGATACAGACATACTTTCCCGCCTGGTGCAAACGGTCGATAAAAGCCTCATCAATCCAGAGAGAAGGCTCACCACCCGTCAGGATAACCGTAACAGCCGGATATTTCCGTACTTCGGCAATAATCTCATCATCAGACATCAGCACACCTTCTTCATGCCGTGTATCGCAAAAAGAGCATTTCAGATTGCAACCGGAAAAGCGGATAAAGACAGCAGGCGTACCGGTGTGATAGCCTTCACCCTGCAAGCTATAAAAAATCTCATTAATCTTTCTCATACAAAATATTCGTACCGACTCTCAGTAGGGTCATTCTTCCTCATAAGTGGCTACATTGGATTCAGATTCCTGCACCTCGACTTTAAAGCAAGTAGGTATCTGCTCACAGATCCAGCGGGCTATATTCTCTGCGGTAGGATTGAATGGAAGAACTTCATTCAAATTACGGTGGTCGAGCTTTCCTTTCACCGTTTCTTTGATATGACTGAAATCGACTACCATTCCATCGGCATTGAGTTCCCGGGAACGGCAGTAGACTGTGATAATCCAATTGTGACCATGCAGATCCTCACATTTGCTGCGATAGGAAAGTTTCAGGCTATGAGCAGCTGATATTTCCATGCGTTTGATAACTGTATACATATTCTTGTTAATACGCTAATTAAGAAAATACTTTGTCTATTGTCGCACCTAATGTCACCTCGGCACGGCACAAAAGTACAAAAATTCTAAGGATTACAGTTTAAATCTTCTGCTTTTATTCGTAAACACAAAGTGAATTGGCAACCTTACGCTCCCCTTTATTATCATAAAGTTTATTGTCAGTAAGCTTGTTTACAATTCCATTATCCGGTGCAGAAGTGCTCCAAAGTGTAGCAGAGCCGCCACCATCCAGGTTCAAAGCTTTCTTTGCACCCAATACACGGAGAAGGTGTGTCAATTCAGGAATATTGATACCTTCCGCCTTACCTTCGAAACGGCCCGCAACCGCAATCAGAAACACCGTTCCGTCCTTCATCAGAGCCACGGCACTCCGTGGATGTTTAGTTTGAACGAATGACCGGTTACAAGCAGACAAATCACAAGCTTTTCCATCCAGCAGCATCAACGGACCGGAAACGAGAATACTTCCTTCTTTCTGTTCGCAAATTTTCTCATCCTGTTTCTTCCAGGATATGATGTCCAGTTTCCCTTTATCAATTTTCACGGCACCATTAGATACAGAACTGAGCATACCGGTTGCAGTAGTATCTACCACCACACCGTCTTTCCTCAAATAGCAGATAGAAGTTCCTTGCTTGATATTGAAATAAGAACCGTTAATAGCTGCCACTGCACCGGAACGACGGGCAGCACTACTGGTTTCTTCTTTAGGAGAATGAATTAAAATGTCAAACCGATGTTGTTCCGGTTTGATTTCAAGAATAGCAACATGCTGTGGAACACCATACAAAGAAACGAACTCCGCTTCGCGACAAAGTACACCTTTTCCCATAGAAATTACATTCCAGTGAGCAGTAACAAGTTCTAAAGAGTCTGCGGTAGTCTGTGCCAACACCGCAAATACATTACACAGTATCAGCAATAGCGTGAAGATGGGCTTTCTCAAATCCATGTTTTGACTTTATAAAAAATTCTTCGCAAACATAAGCATTTAAAGCGAATGTCAGATAACAAAGCAAACAGAACTTTCTCCGTAAACAAAAAAAGAGTACTTTTGCAACATGAAAACCCTTTATATAGCACTTGGTACGCTCTCTTTAGCACTTGGCATCTTCGGCATTTTTCTGCCGTTGCTACCCACTACTCCATTTCTGCTACTCACGGCTGCACTCTACTGCAAAAGCTCACCTCGCCTATATAACTGGCTATTGAATCATAAGCATCTCGGCCCTTATATCCGTAACTTTCGTGAAAACAAAGCTATACCCTTGCGCGCAAAGATAGCTTCCATCTCGCTGATGTGGATCACCATGCTGTACTGCGTGTTTTTTATCGTTCCATATATATGGGTAAAAGTAGTACTCCTGATTATTGCAGCAGGAGTAACCTATCATATTCTTTCATTTAAGACGCTGAAGTAGATGCTTATTTAACCGCTCCACCTATCTGCTCAAAAAAGTCCCCCAACCCCTTACGTGCATCAGCCAGTTTATCCTCCCAATGCTTCACGGAGTTTTGTCCTATGATATCCGTCACATACTTCACAGCTATAAAAGGCACGTTCTTGGCACGGCAAACGAATGCTTGCGCAAAAGCTTCCATATCGACCACATCTCCTTTCACATCCGAAAGTTCCGTCAGAAATGTATCGCCCGTATTACAAATGCCTTCTCCTGCCCAATGCATGCAGTATCCCTTCTCTGCCAGCAATGCAGAAGAATCAATCTCATATTCCAAACCCATATCGGCTAACTTCTGCATATCACGGTCTATAAAATGACGGCACACCAGAATATCTCCTACCTGGCAATCAATGCTTCCCGCCGTACCTACGTTGATCACCAAATCCGGCTTTGCCTGATTGAGCACTTCGGAGACATAATAGGCTGACTTCACCTTGCCTACCCCCGTACGAATATAGCCGATATGAACTTCTTCCTCTCCTATCAATCCGGGAAACTTTAACTCCGTAAACTCGCCCTGTACGGCGTAAGTAACTAAAATTTTCATACTGCATCTTTTTATTTTGAGCGAGTAAATGTACAACTTTTTTTTAGAAACTAAAATTCATCCACTGGCGACTTTATCTTTTCGATCTGTCTGATCAAGCAATCCATCTTCCGCCTATTCTTTCTAATCATTATAGGACGTAGAACAAACCAATTAAGGGCAATCCATAAAAACAAAACAGAATACGCTATCAGTCTAAACGTAAAAGATGAATTTAGAGTATATTCATACATATAAAGAAGGATACCGGAGGATAGCAAAATGAAATATAAACTCATTACCTTAGTCTGCATGAAAGTTTCTTTCCCTTTCAGCATAAGCAAATTATTCAGATAATCGATATTCGACTGTTTCTCGTCCAATGACCTATACAAAGAAATTATCTTCCGATTGACCGCCACCACAATACACATCGGCAGGATTCCCACAATGATTCCAATCTTAGTACTCAAGAATTGCGGTTTGAAATAGATCCAGATAAATATCATAAAAAGGATAGTCAACACTAAGACAACATTAAGAAATATCCCCTTTTTAAGACCGTTTTTTCTGAAACGGCTGATCTTATTCAATATTTCAGATTGATCGGCAGCCGGAACAGCCTGCCTGTTCCACAACTCTTTTATATCAATATTACTCTCCATATTCTTTGAATTTTCTTGTTAACTGGGCTTTTATACGATGGATCCTTACGCGGACATTACTCTCCGACAATCCAATGATTTGCGCTATATCCGCTTGCCTGACATCTTCCAGTTCCAGCGAAATGATAATGCGGTCTATCTCCGAAAGTTCTGCAATAAACTTATATAGCAACTGAATCTGCGGCTCAATATCCGTCTTTTCATCTTCAAATATATCGGTAGGAAACTGAGTAGACAAGATTTGCTTCTTCCGTTCCAGCTGACGCAGGCAGTTATTGGTTGCAATACGAAATATCCAGGTATCAATATTGGCTTCATTCCTGAAGGTGGGCAGATATTGCCAAACTTTAATAAAAGTTTCCTGAGCCATGTCCTGAGCTAAGCTGTAGTCATTTACATACCCCATGCATAAGCGGAATATTTTATTCCAGTACCCCCTATATATATCTTCAAATTCCACTTAACGTTCTTTTATAAATTCACAAATTTGATGGATGAACCATTCCTTATCATCAAACATCACAAAATGCAAGCCTTTATCTGCATATCTTATTTGTGCTACTGCCAGATTCTTATATTGATTCTTAATGACCGTATCTATATGTTTGAAATAAGGCTCCAAAAGTATGAGAGAAGGAACAACTATATTCTTTATACATTCCCTTAAATCTGTATTCGAGAAATCACAGAATAGTTTAGCATACGTCTTTCTGTCAGATGCCAATCCCCAGTTTACAATTTCGGCAAATCTCAATGAATCAGTAGTAAGCGTTGCCGCACTCATTCTTTGCATCTGCGCAAATTGTTCCTCATCCATAGCTGTAATCCTGTCAATTAAATCAGTGCAGTCATTATCAGGAGCAGATTTAAAATCAGAAACTGTCAAAGCCATCAGACAAGGCAAGGTATCTACAATCACAATCTTTCCTGTAAGCTCCGGAAATTCGGCCGCAATTGCAAGCACCAGTCCACCTCCCATACTATGCCCCACAAGAATAGGTTTCTCTATCCGCTCCTCTTTGATAAACTTTGCAATCTGCATTTTCCACCTTTTGAATGATGGGCACTCTTCAGGCGCAACACCCGAGAAGCCCGCCATCGTCAGTACATAGCAGGTATAGCTGTCTTCCAGTACGCTGACTGTTTCCGCCCAGACATCACCCGAACATGCAAAACCGGGTATAAATACAACCGCTTGTTTCCCTGTTCCAGATTTTACTACCGAAAAAGGATAATCCTGTGCAAAAATCAAAAGAGATGCTCCCAATAACATTAGGGTCAAAAGTAATCTTTTCATCGCCATATATTCTAAAGTTTTTCCTTTAGATACGGGCCACTCCGGAATGTTACAAGAAAAAGAGAATAGCATCGGAAAACTTCAATCTGATTTCTGTCTATTCTATAAGCTTTTCGGATATATCACCTGTTTGACCATCCAGAAATTAGTAAGAGAAAGCTGATTAGCCTTACGCTTTTGCTCTTCCTCCACTATATAACCTTTCTTTTCAAAGAAAAGGCGGGCTGTTAAACTCACTTCGGATGTAATCCGCATAATCCCATTTGCAATTGCATACTGTTCCATTTCATTCAAAAGCATTGTAGCAATGCCTTCACCCTGAAAATCCTTGTGAACAAACATTGAGTGTAAATAACCCTGGGGAGTGATAGATGAAAAACCTACGATTTCCGACTGTTGATTAACAGCTACAATAAAGTAATGGGTCTTTATCATATCTTCTATATCAGAAAGATTATCCCCACATGATGCCCAGTCTTCAACTTCCGCCTGTGAGTAATCGCGCCTATTTATCGCGAGAACGGTATTCTGAAATAAATTTTTCAGTTCAACAGCATCCGACTGCAAAGCTGCTCTGATTATAAAGTCTGCTTTCATTATTTCATAATATACGTTTTCAGTGCTTCCACATATTCCTCAAAAGCATCTACTCCCTGTGGCGTAATCTTACAGATAGTGCAAGGCATCTTTCCCTTGAACGTCTTCGTCACCTCCACATACCCTGCTTTATTGAGTTTATCAATCTGCACGCTGAGGTTGCCCGCCGTTGCTCCCGTCTGTTGCCGGATAAAGACAAAGTCTGCCTCTTCGACACCAATAAGCAACGACATCACCGCCAGGCGCAGTTCGGAATGCAGTAAGGGGTTCAGTTCTTTAAACATGCTTTCTTTCTATTTTATAGTGCAAAGATAATACATTAAACTCTTCGTTTTGACATTATGTTCAAATAGTGTCCCGGGATGACCATCATGAAGACAAAGGCTAAAGCAAAAAGCAATATCTGGTCAAACTTGTCTATATACAGACAACCCAATGATGCAAATATCCCCAGCACACCACTTACCGTAACCAGTTTCATGTTTATAATCAGTCCGGTTAAAGTAGTTCCCATCCCCATCATTAACAGGATCACAAAAAGTATAGGCAGACTCCAATAAATCATAGATACACATGAAATCAGCAATCCGCATAGCCCGAAAACGCCCCATACATATCCTACTATCCGGTCGATATACGTTTTTGCCATCCTTTGCTTTTTCCTCTGACTATAGATAGTGACCGGGTAAGAAACAGCCGGCATCAGAAGCCATAAAAACTGCCAGTAATAATTGCCGGTTTCCTTCAGGAGATACCAAACCAGCAAAGAAGTCACCACAGTCATGTAGCCCCATACTAAAAAAGGAGTTCCGGCGTTTTTCACCATCTTGAACTTTGTATTCTGTATCATTTGAGTGATGAGTTCTAAACTCTCCTGCTCATTCAATTTCTTATTGTCCATATTCAATACAAATTATTTTAATCATACACATTCCGGATTCTGTCTCTTCTGTCTGCTGCTCAACAAAGCATAAATGGACATGCCCAGCAGAGGCAAGTGATACAATCCAACATAAAACCCGGTATCAGAAGCAAAATTACCCATATTATAACATCCGATAATAACTCCTACCATTGCCGTCACCCGCAACACTACCCTGTTCACTCCCCGTCTGCTTAGTACAAGCAAAGTTAGAAACACAGGAGTCATCGGGCAGAAAGCCAATGCCGAACCGCCATCATACAAATAATGCAACTGAAAATCCGGCAATGCCGTTTTCAGACTCATCGGCCACCACAAACAAAAAAGAGCAACAGGTATCATCCAACCGGTTTTCCAGGTAACATTATCAAAAGAAAACTCATTGTTGCCCTTCCATGCAGCCCACAGCCAGACTAATGCAACGAAACCAATCATTATAACATTCACTGTTACCATGCTGAAACCATGCTGTCCTGTTACAGCCATATTCTGTATCACAGCATAAAGCAGGTAAAAACAACCTGTAATAGCAGTAAAAACTCTGCTAAACTTTCCCTTCCAGACTACAACAGCTATCAAAGCCAGGATCATCACCACCTGAAAATAAAAGCTGTATGAATACATATCCATAATAAAGGCATGCTGCAACGTATAGAATACGATATCTCCCGCTGCCTCAAACCTGAAATCTTTCGTCGCTACAGGCATCAAAATGAATTGTAATACCACCAGCAATGAAAGGAATTTCCAGGAAGTTAAAAAACTCTCCCAACGATTCGCTTTCATGATTGATTCCCTTTCTTTAATATATCACTTTTCCCAATCATATACATTTAGTATTAAATAGAGCATCAAAGCCCAATTACCCGCAAGCATATATATCACCCAAGTTCCCATTTTTTCATTCCGCTAATAGGTAAGACAAAGACAGCAATAACACTAATAGGAAAACGCCCAATACAAAAAACAGTCTTTTCGTTACGGGATACTGTTTAGCCATCAATTTTTTCTTTAATAAGAATGCTTCACCCAAAGCCAATACAGCTAACCAGGCATAACCATAGAATGTGGTAATGTGCCATACGTCCTTCGACTTCATGTATACTGCAAAAAACAGATAGTCGGATAGCAAAGATATTCCTACCGCAATCAAGGCTAACAGAAGAGCTTTCTTCATCAGATTTCCTACTCCACTTTCGCAAACCAGACAAACATATATGCCTACTCCCCAAAAGACGGGATTTACAGTCAGCATCAGAATGATACCCAATTGCGGACTATGACTCCAAGGCACCCATAACACTACATTAGAAAGCCAATACAGGCAAAATACCATTAGTGAGGTAACTGCCAGCCAAAGCAGATTTTTCTTGCGATTTTGCATCATTCGGGTAATAGCCTCTATATTGCCTTCTTCAAACATATCAGCTTTTTCTGCTGTTAACGATTCGGCATTCATCGTTTATTATCCTTTCTTGCACAATAATTCAGGATATGCCCGGGAATAATCAATGCAAAAACAATCACCAATACAAATTCTAACAATGACAAATAGGAAGAAGTCTTATCCAGAATACTGAATAACATATTCAGTCCCAATGCAATTCCAAAAGCAGGGAAACCGGAAAAGAGTGTATAGCGAATTATGCTCCCGGTTATAATGCTACTTAGAGAAATAAGGATTGCGCATATCGGCAGAATTATCTCATAATGATTGGTAAACGTTGCTCCAAGTACAATCGCAATACAAAGTAGCCCCATGATTTGCCACATTTCATTCAAGACCTTATCGCCATACGACTTTGCGAGCTTACGTTGCTTACGTACCAGTATGAAGCTAAAGAGATAACCTAAAACCGGAACTCCCCAAAAGCCCCACATCCAAACTGGATTTCGCGTCCAATAGATTCCTGCAAAAACTACCAACGTAACTATTGCAGAAACATATCCCCATAACAAAAACATATTTCCACTACCCGTATCTAAATTACGTCGGGTATTCTGTATCATTTGAGTGATGAGCTTCAAACTCTCTTGCTCGTTCAATTCTTTGTCTTCCATAATAATGTCTTTCTCTTCCATAAAATTATTTTTTAGCTTTATTCCGCAGATCAGTCAACTCGACATCAATTGTTTTTGCTTCAGCTGTCATGTCTAAATCCACAATCGCACAATTCTCCGTCGGTACACCGTCTACCCTGTCCAATTGATAATTACCGTTTTCATCGTGGTACACATACAATTTGCATTTCCCTTCGGGTACTTCTTTCAATACAAGCGTCACTGTATCACCAGTAGCGTCCGCCATCGCATACTGCCCTTTATCAGCAGCAATCATCACCTCCCCTTTCGCCGAACGGATATTCTTTACCTTCACCGTCAAGTCACTCTGAGCAGAAACAGATACTGCACAAGAAGCTAACATGAACAATGCAACCCATTTAATACCAGTCATTTTCATAATCATAAACAATTTAGATTTTCACAATAAAACATATTTTGGGTTCGAACTCCACTGCAAATATAAGTAGTTTATTTTATAAACCAAATTATTATATAAATTATTTTATGATGAGCAATATATAACTAAAAACTAAATGTCATGTCGCAAGAAACTAATCCCTGCACTGCGATAAACTAATCATCAGGATTAATAATATTATTCTTACCACAGTTATATTAGTTTCTTACTACAACTATGTTATATTCTTACCACATCTATTGTAAGAAAGAAACATAATTGTAGTAAGATTAATATTATGCAAGAAAAATATTAGTGTATCGCAGTATCAAGATTAGTAAAATGTACAAATTGATATAGTTTTTAGCCACCGCCGAAGATTCCATTTTCAAACGTCACAAATTCCTTTTTCCGGTTATTTCACCTCTCCTACAACATTTTTCCCTGAAAAGTTTTTGTAATCTCCAAGTTAATTGTATTTTTGTGTACAATTTTGGTATAGTAATGACTGACGAAGAAAAGAAGCGATTAAGTACCTTTGAAGCGAGACTGCGCCATTTGATCTTTTTGCATGATGAATTGAGGCGCGAAAATGCTGAATTAAAGCAACTTCTAAAAACTAAACAAGAAGAATGCGAGCAGGTACATGCCGAATATGAAGCTTTGGAAGACGACTATACGAACCTAAAAACAGCAATGACAATCAGCCTTAACGGCAGCGACGTAAAAGAGACGAAACTGCGATTGTCCAAATTAGTGCGTGAAGTCGATAAATGCATCGCTTTGTTGAATGAATAACGAGATGTATGAACGATAAAATAAAGATAAACCTGCAAATGGCAGGCTCAACCTACCCCCTCACCATACTGCGCGAGGAGGAAGAAATGGTAAGAGAAGCCGCCAAACAGGTGGATATACGGCTCAATGCGTATCGAGAACATTACCAGAATGTGACTCCCGAAAAGATTATAGCCATGGTGGCCTATCAATTTGCTTTGGAGAACCTGAAAATGAAAAACCGAAACGATACTCGTCCGTATGCCGACAAGATAGAAGAACTGACAGAGGTGTTGGAAACATACTTCAAAGGACTGTAAACGTCCGGAAGCTTTTCCTCAGAACACCAAAGCCAGCAAAAGAATTAGAAAATCCACGCACTGTGTGAAAGTGTCCCTCTTAAAAAGAATGAGGGTGGCTTTCCTGCAGTGCGTTTTTTATTTATATACTTAAAACAAATTGAAATGACAGTAACAATACTAGTATCCATTGCCTGTTTCATTATCGGTGGATTTCTGTCGTACATGTTCTTCAAGCATGGTTTGAAGTCCAAATATGACAACATTCTGAAAGAAGCCGAGGCTGAAGCGGAAGTGATTAAAAAGAATAAGTTGCTCGAAGTAAAGGAGAAGTTCCTGAACAAAAAAGCAGACTTGGAGAAAGAAGTAGCGATCCGCAACCAAAAAATTCAGCAAGCGGAGAACAAGTTGAAACAACGTGAGTTGGTGCTGAACCAACGCCAGGAAGAGATACAGCGTAAGAAATCAGAAGCCGAAGCGGTGAAAGAAAACCTGGAAGCCCAGCTGGTTATTATCGACAAGAAGAAAGACGAACTGGATAAACTGCAACAGCAGGAAATCGAAAAACTGGAAACTATTTCCGGACTCTCGGCCGATGAAGCCAAAGAACGTATGATCGAGTCTTTGAAAGAGGAGGCCAAGACGCAGGCACAATCCTTCATCAACGACATCATGGACGATGCCAAACTGACTGCCAGCAAAGAAGCAAAACGTATCGTAATACAATCCATACAACGTGTAGCTACGGAAACTGCCATCGAAAATTCAGTGACCGTATTCCACATTGAATCAGACGAAATCAAGGGACGCATTATCGGTCGCGAAGGTCGCAATATCCGTGCACTTGAAGCCGCAACGGGTGTGGAAATTGTGGTAGATGATACGCCCGAAGCTATCGTATTGTCAGCTTTCGACCCTGTACGTCGTGAAATTGCCCGCTTGGCACTGCATCAGTTGGTGACTGACGGACGTATCCACCCGGCACGTATCGAAGAAGTTGTATCTAAGGTACGTAAGCAAGTGGAAGAAGAAATCATCGAAACCGGTAAACGTACTACGATTGACCTCGGTATCCATGGTTTGCATCCTGAACTGATCCGTATTATCGGTAAGATGAAATATCGTTCTTCTTATGGTCAGAACCTGTTGCAGCATGCCCGCGAAACAGCCAACCTTTGTGCTGTGATGGCATCGGAACTGGGTCTGAACCCCAAGAAAGCAAAACGTGCCGGATTGCTGCATGATATCGGCAAAGTGCCCGATGAAGAGCCGGAATTGCCGCATGCACTCTATGGTATGAAGCTGGCTGAGAAGTTCAAGGAAAAACCGGATATCTGCAACGCTATCGGTGCCCACCACGATGAAGTGGAGATGACGAGCCTTCTGGCACCCATCGTACAGGTCTGTGATGCTATCTCAGGTGCCCGTCCGGGAGCACGCCGCGAAATTGTTGAGGCTTACATCAAGCGTCTGAACGATCTGGAACAGTTGGCAATGGCCTATCCGGGTGTGACGAAGACGTATGCCATCCAGGCAGGTCGCGAGTTGCGTGTAATCGTTGGTGCTGATAAGATTGACGATAAGCAGACTGAAAACCTTTCCGGTGAAATTGCGAAGAAGATACAGGATGAGATGACTTATCCGGGACAGGTGAAGATCACGGTAATCCGTGAGACACGCGCAGTAAGTTATGCGAAATAAATTGTAAAGATTGAAATTAATGATACAGAGGCGGGGAAATAAAAAATTCCTGCCTCTTTTTGTTTTCTTTGCCATTCACGAAACAGTTTCTTATTTTTGCATCCACAAACCAAATAATCCTGATTATCAATTATGGAGCAATATCAATTTGAAGTTTGCGCTAACTCCGTGGAGAGTTGCCTTGCCGCACAGGCAGGAGGAGCAAATCGGGTGGAATTATGCGCCGGAATACCGGAAGGGGGTACTACCCCATCCTACGGAGATATCGTCATTGCCCGGGAAGCCTTAACAAAGACTCTTCTGCACGTCATCATCCGTCCCCGTGGCGGAGATTTTCTGTACTCCCCCGTCGAGCAGCGCATTATGCTGAAGGATATAGACAACGCCCGTAGATTGGGAGCAGACGGGGTTGTATTCGGTTGCCTTACTGCTAAAGGGGATATAGACCTGTCCTTGATGAGGCAACTGATAGAAGCATCACGAGGCATGTCCGTTACGTTCCATCGTGCTTTCGACGTATGCCGCAATCCACAGGAAGCGTTGGAACAAATCATAGAGTTAGGTTGTAACCGTATTCTAACTTCAGGTGCACAGGCTACGGCAGCACAGGGCATCCCTTTACTAAAAAAATTGCAGCAGCAGGCAGATGGGCGCATTATCCTGTTGGCTGGTTGCGGAGTAAATGAAAATAATATCGCTCACATCGCCACGGAAACCGATATCCGGGAGTTCCACTTCTCAGCAAGAGAGACCATCGAAAGCAAAATGCTGCACAGGAACGGAACAGTTTCGATGGGAGGTACTGTGAACATAGAAGAGTATCGTCGCCCCATCACTACCGCAGAACGCGTAAAAAGAACAATAAAGTCGTTGACCGGTCCCATTAAGAATTAATTTAAAACAATCAATATGAAGGCATTAAGTGTAATCACTTTATTAACTCTCCTCAGCATTTCATGTGCGCATGAAGCTAAAAATCAAAGTTCCTCAAACTCCACTTCCGACAGCATTGTCCCTACTTTCCTGAAACAGGAAGAAGCCGCACTCCTCCTTCAGAAAGAGGACGAGCATGTCCGCAGATGGAGCTCATTTGACTTGGCTTCACACACCGTTGGCATCGAAGGCGGAAAACAGGGATATTTGCAGTTTGCCGGCGCACAGACCCGTAATTGGAATGACGAGGAAACGGCTCTACTTCAGAAATCATCTCAATCCATCAATCAGATTATCCGTAAAAAAGAGCTGAAACTTCCTTTCCCGGAAGAAGTCAGACTGATAAAGTCAACGATAAAAGAAGAAGGTGGTGCGGGAGGATATACCCGAGATACTTACATCGTACTTATCGACAAGTTGCTCGAACATCCTGAATATGTAACCAAATTGTTGGCACATGAAGCATTTCACGTCCTTACCCGGAACAATCCGGATTTCCGCAAGAAGATGTACAGCATCATCGGTTTTAATATTCTTCCGAAGGAAATAGAATTTCCCGAAGAGTTGAAAGAACGGTTTATCTCCAATCCGGATGTTATCCGCCACGACAGTTATGCTACTTTTACCATCAACGGTGAAAAGAAAGATTGCTGCATGGTTATTTATTCAACCAAGCCTTATGAGGGAGGCAGCTTCTTCCAATACCTCAATATTGGCCTCGTTCCCATCGACAAGAATACCTGCAAAGCGATTGAGAAAGAAGGTAAGGCAGTGGTTTACTCTATTAACGAAGCCTCTGATTTTTATGACAGAATGGGACGTAATACTCAGTACATCATTGACCCGGAAGAAGTGTTAGCCGATAACTTCAGTTTATTGCTGACAGGAATGACAGAGGGGTTGCCCTCACCGGAAGTGATACAAAAAATGGAAGAGGCTTGCAAATAAGCCTCTCCCACTCTATTGTTGCTTTTCTTATAGTCCTTTCACCGTTTTCATCAACTGCTCACCCAAGCCGATGGTATAACCCTGTGAAACAAATACCACGCGATTGAAGGTATCGGCAATGATAAATATGGGCAATGTATCTTTGCGTTTCAGCTTCATATTCTTCACAATCTGCTGAGCTATGTCTTCTGTGTCGATTCCATAAATCACAGTATTGGGTAAACCGGGGAAATCAGCAGCACGATATTTGCCGGCCTGTTCCTGATTCGGGAAGAGTAATACAAGCTTTCTACCCCATTTCTCCAGGTCGGCTTTCAAAGCAGAGATATCCCGCAAGGCATGATTTGTAGGTTCCTGGTTCACCCCAAGAATACCGACAACGAAGTAACCACGACCACAGGCTTGAAGCAGACTTTGCTTGTTGCCGCCTTCCAATGTTGTGAACAAGCTCTCCGAATTGAAGTTTCCGATAACCTGTACCTCATCTTTATTTTCACGCATCACCAGTCTCGTTTCTGTACGTCCGCCTGCTTTCACATTCAATGATGTCATTTGCGCCAATACACCGCCACTTGCCAGGCGGGTACCGGTTACCAGAATATAATCTCCGGCATCCAGAGACGTTCCCTCCTTCAGCAAACTGCTCCATGTAACGCCGCCCCCCATGTCTGTGTCACCCTCATCGTAAGACAACAACTGCAAATTACCTTGCGGAGTTACTTTGGAAATAGTGAAATGAGAATAATATTTCGGATTGTCCAGTGACTGAATCGGTGTATATTTAGCTGAAAGCCTGCCTCTCTGTGCAGGTGCCTGCCCGGCTGCTTCGAAGTTCACATCTATGGCTCCGTCATCAGTTATCAGCTGCACTTTACCCGTCACCTCATCAATGCGTGCAGGAACTCCCATGCTGCGTGCCATGGACACGAAGAAGATATCACGACTGTGGGCATCGGCCAAACGTGCTTTCCACACACCTTCGGGAGATACAGGAGGTGCCCCCAGATTACATTCCTTGTTCACCTGAATGTTTTTCGCTACCCATGCAACCATCTTCATAGGCTCCGCTACATAAGCCTCAATATCTTCTTTCGAAATCACCTTGCCAAAGAAAGTCTTATACGGAGTCAACATTTCATTGCTTACACGCGGATTGCGCACGTATTTGCGGAAATATCCGACGTTCGTCGTGCGTACACGAGACTGCATGTGATCTATCAAGACATCCAGACGAACATCACGAAGGTCTTTTGCCGAAATCTGCTGCAAAAGGTCTATCCCTCCTTTCCTGGAGTTATCAGAACGCAAACGAGTCATGAACTCACGAATCACTCTGTAATTTCCACGGGCGGCAATCAGAATCTTGGCTACTGCATCCCGATCTAACTTATAATCTCTCGCAAAATTGCGTGCCGCCTCTTCCGAGATAAACTTGCCGACATAAGCGTTACGGATAGAGTCTTCTATTGCCAGTCTGCGGTCATTTTCCGCCCGCTGTTCCGGCGTCACTTCGGGTAAGTTGGCACTTTCTGCGGGAGGCACAATATCAACATCTACCGTGAAGCTGTCACCCGCTTGCTTATCAAGGGTTACGGTCAGTTCCGCTTGCTTGCCAAAGGAAAGTTGGGAGAAACCGAAACGGCCATCTTTGGAGGCCCAGACAAGCATATCCCCTTTTCCGGCAGTCAGTCCGCACACACCACTGTCGTCGGTATGTTTCGTTGCTACGGTATAGAATTCCGCATAATTGTAGAGTTTGAACTCCACGCAGGCGTCAGGAACCGGATTTCCCGCCTCATCTTTCACCATAACCTTAGCTTGTGCTGTAGGCGCATAATTATCAATCACATTGATTTCCGTATACGTGGGGTTAACGGACATTACTTCTTCTTTTCCTTCATACCGTCCGAAAACCTTTGTGTGCATCAACATTCCGCGACTGGCAGGTGCATTGAACCAACCAAGATCCAGTACCGGTTCCGGTTCGCAGGCACCCAGAAAATGCCATTTACCATCTGCCCAGGCTTCCACCCATGCATGGTTATCGTCCGTATGTGCCCATCGTGGTGTATAAACCTGCCGTGCCGGAATACCTACCGAGCGAAGTGCCGCCACCAGCAAGGTAGATTCTTCGCCACAACGCCCGTAAGCAGTACTCACTGTTGCCAATGGTGAACTGGTACGGGCATCGGAAGGCATATAGACAGCTTTCTCATGACACCAATGGTTCACTTCCAGGATGGCATCGTATAAAGAAAGGGACTTCACACGGTCTTTCAACTCCTTATAGAACACTACCCGCGCACTATCCAGTTGTTCGTTGTTCACCCGCACCGGAAGTACAAAATGGCGGAACAAATCTTCGGGAATGGTCTTTCCCCAAGGCATTTCCTCTGCGGCACGCTGGGATGCGCGGATATTCATTAAGTGAAATTCACCGGGATAATCAGTAATATCCGCCAACGGCATATAGGCATAAAGGAATTCCAGGGCTTCCTGCTCATAAGTGCTCAGCGAAGCATCATCCAGTATCGCAAATAGTTCTCCCTGCGGCATCAAAGCCTTCTTTTGCTGCAAGTCCTGCTCCACGCGCGAACGATACGAGGCATCGGTCATGAAATGGGATTCTCCACAGGCAGCAAGCAGACAAAGTAGCCAGCATATTCCGAAAAGTTGTGTAGCTCGTCTCATAATACTTATATATTAAGGTGTGAGCTACAAAGTTAAAGAATAATCTGAAGTTTATTTCAGATGTACCACTAAAGTTGTATCTTCAGAGAAGGTAAAACTGCATTTTTCGTAGGAAGGGGGGCCCATAACGCCTTCGGCATCATTACTGAAACCAAACTTCTCCACAGGAATACCGAAAGCGCCGGTATCCAATTTGCCATTTCCATTCTCATCCTGATACATGGAGAAAGCATAAGTTCCTGCCGGAAGCCCTTTACAGGGGATAGACACAACTTTGTCCTTCACCTCTATTGCAAAACCGGCAAGCGGCTTCTTCATGAATGTTTCCTGAGAGTTGTAGATGGCGACATAGAGTTTACCAACTACATTTTCGATACCACGTACTTCCAAAGTAAGATTTTGTGCAGACAGACTTTGAGTTGCAAAAGTCAAAACACATACGAAACTAATAATCATTGCTTTCATTTGAATTGTTTTTAAAGAGTTTATAAATAGATACGCGGACGACACGGATTAGGCGGACGGACGCGGACCTTTCTTTTTTAATTAATATAGTTTTTAATCCGCGTTCGTCCGTCTTATCTGCGTCGTCCGCGTATCAATATTAGAAATTAGAAACATCATAAGCCGCCTTCTTCCCAAGTGTGATAAACACCCCGATATAGAAGAAATGATCGTTTGAAGCCAGAATAGCTTTATTATTCACCCGCCCAAACTCATTTTTCCGACAAAGGATATTGGTAGCAGAGGCATGGATAATCACTTTCTTACTGGGCAGGAATGTCAGTCCGAGATCAAGGCTGTTATAAGGTTTCACATGATCATTCATCAAGCCCGGCAAATCCGGATTATGATAGGGGCGCCCACTGCTGAAACGGTTCGTCAGACCGACTATCGTGCCGATTCGCGGAATGAAATATTTCAGCACTACAGATGCATTGTGCCGAGTGGCATATTGCGGAGTAGTCAGTTCCGTATATTCCTGAAACTTCCGCTTGGCAATATTATATGTATAGGAAAGCTGGTATTCCAGATTCTTCAGCAGGACACGGTCATTAAAGAATAAGTCGAAACCTTTACTGTAACCATAACCACCGGAAGTCAGTACTTCCGCTGCATCTATCGTACCCTTTTCCACCAATGCCAGACGGTCATATTTCTTATAATAAAGTTCAGCCTTGTAGAAACGTCCATCACCCTCATACTGTGCACCCACATTATACTGAATGCATGATTCCGATTTCAACTTGTTTTCCTGAGCCAGCAATCTGCTAACCGGCAACTGTGTATATCGTCCTGCCATAGCAGAGAGCACTACATCTCCCAAATAGTAATTAACAGCCAGACGGGGTGAGAAATTCACTTTCTCATTTAATGAAGTGTATTCCGTACGGACAGAAAGTTCCGCCTTCAGTTGCTCCACCGGATAGTAAGTTGCCGAAAGAAAGCCTGCACTGATCGTCGGATTGATTTCATGATGGCTATCTATTCCCTCCGCCTCTTTCATCTGATATTGATAACGATTCTCATACCGGCGGATAAAACTCTCCACTCCCATATCCAGACGAAAAGCCGGAGAAATACGCTTGAACACTTTTGCCTTTGCATGAAGTTCCTGTTGTTGTTCCATCCAATGATCTGCCAAAAGTGATACATTACCTATCTTCTGTTCAAAGAAAGAGAATGCTGCACCTGCAAACCAGTTCCATCCACCGGAAGTACGCTTACGGAAAGTTGTATTAAGATAGAAATTATTCTCATTCAAATCAAACAGTCTACGTTCAGCACCTTCATAATTGGAAAAGTCAGTATGATCATAGCCGCCATAAATCTTGAAAAGCGTAGCATCATCGGGATGATAGCGGAATTGTGCCGATCCGGTCATCATCCGGTAGGGATCTTCAAAATCCGTACGTCCTGAATAGATATGATCATAGACACACAAGTCCTGATAATCCAGGTTCACCGAAAGCGAACCTTTATCGAAAGCCCGTGTACCTCCTCCACCGAAGCCTACCGTAGAGGCATTGATGCCTAACTTATTGATAGGGCTCTTATCCTTTGTTTCCAACGGTAACACAGCCGAGAGTGCATCCCCATATTCCAACGGAGCCCCGCCCGATTCCAGATTGACACCACTGAACATAAAAGTGGAATAACGTCCGCGTGCAGGTGAGTTTATGCCTGTAGCCGTATAAGGATTCAAGACGTGCATTCCGTCAATGTATGTCTGTGTTTCATCACTACTTCCGCCGCGCACCAGCAGACGGCCACTTTCTCCTTGTACCTGCGTGCCCGGCAGTGTCTGCAATGCCTGATACAAATCACCGTTTGCACCTCCCACGGTCACCAGTTCCACCGGACTCATATCACTCCAACGACTGTTGGCAACAGGTGTTCTTTTACCTTTCACAACTACTTCCTTTAAATCTACACTATCATTGTATAGTTGCAAGAAAACGGTATCCGTCACAGCTGTCTGCGCTTCCAAGTGCTGCACTATCAGCAATACACTTACACTAAAAAGTAGAATCAATCTTTTCATTTAATCTATGTTCTTTACGATTTCCGTCAGCAAACATAGACTAAGAATTTCAGGCAAAAAAATATCCGGGACAGACTGCCCGGATATGTGACAAACAGCACTCCTCCTGTGACGAATGGCTGTATTTTTCTTTATTCTGTGACGAATGACTACCCTTCCGTACCCCCTTCTATCAGCGTTTTTATCTCTTTTGCATAGCCTCTGGAGACCGGAACTTCTTCCGTACATCCTTCCAGTTTCAAACGGTATCCTTGTGAGTTTCCATCTACTTTTACCACAGTGCGTATGTTCACCAGAAAGGCCCGGTGACAACGGACAATGAACGAACAGGCAGCAACTGCTTCTTCTGCCTGCTTCATAGTAGCCCGCACTAACTTTTGCTGCATCTTATCCGCACTACTGTAAGCTACTCTTATATAATTCCCTTCTGCTTCTACATAAAATAAGGTATGGGCATCCACTTCCAGCATTTCTTTCGTTCCGCCGGAGAAAACCAATTGCATAGGAGTTTCTTCTTCTGCTACTTCTTCTGCTGCCCTACCCTCTTCTATCTGTTCCTCATTCCTTGTCCGAATCTTCTCCTTCTGGGTATTCTCTCTTTTCGCAAGAGCGTAGTTGATCTCCGTTGCCTCCTTCAGATTACGTACCAGCTGCAAATTACGATTCCACATCAAAAAGAAGACAATAGGGAAAGGAGCAAGAACCGCCACCCAAGCCAAACTTATCAGAAATCCTTTCCAGCTCAGTATGAATGAACCAAATACCCAAGCCGTATAGAAACAGTTACCTATCGCAATCAGCAAACAAGCTCCTAAAGTTCCTAACAATTCGCGCCCTAATGTCCAGTTCTTCTCACTATGATAACGGGGAAACAAAGCAGGAAACAAATACGTGGAGATACTCAGTGCCAATGAAGAAACCACTCCATAACCTAACACTACCCAGAATTTATAGCCTCCCATCATAGAAATGCCAAAAGGCTGCAACACAAAAAGGATCAAAAACACTATAAGTGAAGGTATTATCACGCTTTTCCATCTCTTCACCAATGATGGATAAGGGCTTCGTAAAAGTGTCAACAGTTTATTTATCATTATGACTTCCTGTTTGTAAGGGTTGATTATGTGTAAGATGCTACAAAGGTATATAAATTATTAATAGATCGTACATAGGTCATTTATTCCATTTTTAGTCACACTTTTGCAATATGCATATAGCAAAAACGGGCGTTTCTAAAGAAAAACGAGGAGAAAGTGCATTATTTTATGTTTTAAAACATATTTATCGTGAACAATTCGTATCTTTGCAGCGTTAATAAGATAAAAGAAAAGATGTAAAACCCGCTTTCCGAAACGCGGAAAGCACAAAAAGATGACAATTATGAAAAAGAATGCAAATGAAATTTTTATGTTACAGTACCGTATTAAACGCTATCAAGCAATGGGAAACGGAACTATGTGCCAGGCTTTGAATGGCAAACTTCAAAAACTGCTCGCAAAGCAGGCTACCATGTAAATAACTCCTTTAAATAAAATGAATGAGGGCGGAAAACCGAAAGGTTTTTCGCCCTCTTCTTTTATCAGTCGCTTACAATGTCCTTTCCAAAAGGTGTCAAAGCCAATCCTGCCAGTTTGAAATGCTGTAGCCCGAAGGGAATACCAATAATGGTGATGCACAGCACAGCACCGAATGCCAGATGAGAAAGGCAAATCCAGATACCGCCCAGAAGTATCCACAACACATTCATCAGTATATACAGGCAACCACCCGAACGTTCACCACTCCGCACCGTTTTACCGAAAGGCCACAATGCTAGTGAAGCCATTTTCAGAGTTTGCATACCGAACGGAATACCGATAATGGTAATCATCATCAATAAACTGGCAACAAGGTATTCCATAGCGGTAAAAATACCTCCGAACACCAGCCATAATAAATTCATAAAACATCCCATAATTTTGCGTTTCTTGTATTCTAATACGCAAATATAGTTTTTTTATTTAATAACAAACTTATACTTACCGGTTAATCGCACATCTTTATCTTTCAGGGCAACACGGTAAATCTCCGGCCCCCAAACATTAGAAAGGCGTGTATCAGGCAAATTGATTGTTTCAACGGTTGCTGTGAATTCACCGGGGTACTCCAAAGTTACTTTCTGTCCCTGCACTTCTATCGTCACCTTCCCGGGTACGGAGATATCTACTTTCCCCCAAGTAAGGAAATTCACCTGATTAGGTTCTTTCGCTGATTTCAGGGAGAAGTTATCGGTAATTGTCAGTTGCTTATCAGCTAATGAATAGGCACGTGTCCAGTTATTTACTTCAGCTTCTTTCGGATAAGCAGTGGCGATGTTCGCTGAGAAGAAACGTTTCTTCGGTTGGCAGACAACATCCGTAGCCTTATAATTCTGACCGAAACTCTGGGGTACTCCGTTAATCATCGGCAGGTTATGGTAATTACTTTGCATGGTCCAGATGGTATAACGTTCACTACTGAATGTCTGACGTGTATAAGTTCCTACCCCCGCATCAATCAGCACAGGTATCGTATTGACGTATAATGAAAATGTACCTACATCATTATGATTATGACTTTCATTGTTGAATCCACCTTTCGTAGCCAGGAACCAACCGGACTTATTGGTCAGATAGCAGAATTCCGTTTCGGAATACCAGGTACAAGCAGGGATGGTATGGGCAGCGGCCGTCTTTTCCAGTTCTCCATTCCATAAAATGGACTGCAAGGAACGGAAAGTATCATTGCCCAAAGGCACAGAAGGACGCTTGCCATCCAGCAGATAGGCTGCAAACTGCATCATTTCCTCGCTGCCGACCGCACGGCCATAACGGTAAATCAACGGTGCATCGCCTCCACCCTTAGCAGAAGCATCCGCAAAGTTCACTACCCAACCGTTTCCTACATACGTACGACTGATATATTCTCCCATCCGGCGAATCATCGGTTCCTTGAAAAGAGATACCTTTCCATCTGTTCCATCCGAAAGTATCTGAAGATAATCATACATTTTCCCGGCTGCATGTCCCCAATAAGAAGGACCTTCTTCACAAGCACCGTCAGCCTTTACAAAATTGATGAACTTATCCACCGACTGCATGCTGCGCCAAACAGCCTTTGCCAGACGATCACGGTCATTCTCTAACAAAAGATAGCATTGCAATACATTGGAGTTGCACCATGGATTCCAGTTATTGATAATCATTCCCGGTTTCCATTGGAAAGCCATCCACCATTCCCGGTCATTGTTCATATAAGGATCGAGAATGCGCTCTTGCAAAGTGTGACGCAAGCGCTGAGAGATTACAGGATCTATTTTATCGAAAGAATCATGGAAAAAATAATATACCCACGACAGCATGGAACCGAAATTTCCCGAACCCAGATCAATCACCTGTTCGCGATAATCGGGCAGAGAGCGTTTGGTGGTCTGTCGTACCAGATGGGCAGAAAGTACCCAGGAAGTCATCTCGCAACTGTAAAATGCTCCATTTATCAACTGGTCGATAAACCGTCCTTTTCCTTCGGCAAGTTCGGCAAGCATCAGGGCATTGATTGCTTTCCGGTTGGCTTCATAGGGGGTTTGCATAATGTTACGTTCACCGCTGCGTTCATATTCCAGATAATCGGTAGCACGGATTACTTTCCATTCGTAATTAAGCATTTTCTCTCCGGCACGGATCAGATTTTCTTTATTGGTACCCAGCAATTCGTCCCAGCCGGCACGGTCGTTATAAGCAGGATAAGGTACCCACTTCTGATTCATCACCAATGCTTCTTTCAGTTGTTCTTCACTACCGGCAGCTTTTTGCAAAAGATTTCGTTCTGTATATGCATGTGCGGAGATACCTGCCATGAAAAGCAGGCAGAAGGAAATAAAAATACGGTAAAACGTGTTTCTCTTCATGATATTAAAAAGTTAGATTTTCTTTTTTGTGATGAGGCAAAGATACACAAGTTACAGTAAAACGGTGGTATGCGATTATCCGTAGTTGGGTACAAAATCATCCATTTGTATCTTGTTTTATTCATGAAAGAAAATACTTTTGCATTAACACAACAGTTGTTACAGTAACAACCGTTGCGTTGCATCATATAAATTCCACTAAATATCAGCGAACTACGAGATACTATAATGTAAACTGAGAATTAAATTAATTAACGCCCGTCTACTTCCAATCACTAAATTCAAAGCTCAACTGTTCCCAAACGCCTTTTTCCCCGGTATCTTCCCGTGGATTGGAAACGGAAAGCCCTATCAACCGGATGGGATGATGTTCATAATCCACCTCTTTCAGCAGTTGTTTTGCCAGAGGCAGGATCACATCAAGAGTTATTAGTTCTTTGGATTGGGTAATACTCCGGGTTATCTGACTAAAATCATGGAATTTGATTTTCAACGTCAGTGTATTTCCTTTGAAATCTTTATGTTCCAGACGCCCTACCAGTTCCACCGCCACATGATACAATTCGATAATAACCGATGAGCGTTGCGAAATATCCTTCTCCAAGGTATGTTCGCACCCAATGGACTTGCGGATACGCACCGCCTCCACCGGACGAAGATCGATTCCCCGGGCACAATCATAATACAGCGCTCCTACCTTTCCGAACTCACGCAGCAGCATAGCCTGCGAGCATGCACGCAACTGCTCGCCGTTATGAATACCCAATGAGTGCATCTTTTTTGCCGTCACCGGGCCTACGCCCCAGAAACTCTCGATAGGCAGACGCGCAATAAAATCCATTGCCTGATCGGGATGGATGGTACACAGCCCGTCCGGCTTACGATAATCGGAAGCTATCTTTGCTAAAAACTTATTGTAAGATATACCGGCAGACGCCACCAGATTCAGTTCATTCCGTATCTTCTGCTTGATTTCCTTGGCAATATCTACAGCCAACAAAATACCGGGCTTATTCTCTGTAACATCCAGAAAAGCCTCATCCAGTGACAACGGCTCAATGATATCTGTATATTCGTGAAAAATTTCATGGATTTGTCGGGAGACTTCTTTATACACCCCCATCCGTCCGGGAACAAAGATAAGTTGTGGGCACATCCGCTTTGCCTTCGTCGACGCCATAGCCGAACGCACTCCGTAGCGACGTGCCTCATAGCTGGCAGCCGCCACTACACCACGTTCTTCCGCATACCCCACTGCAATAGGTTTTCCGCGCAACTCGGGATTGTCACGCTGTTCTACGGATGCGTAAAACGCATCCATATCTATATGTATGATTTTTCGTTCAGTGCCTTCGCAACACATCATGCATGATCACCTTTCCATTTTACAATTCATTTCCTCACATGGTGGGGCATCTCTCCGGGTATCTCCATAGAAATCTCTACCAGGCCTCTCACCACACCATCTTGTTTCCATGCCGTCTGATAAATCATCTTCCTGACCCCATTCTTCTCAATGGTATAAGCATTGACACCTCCCGTTTCAAGCAGTTCGCGTATCTTGTCCTGCGATTGCAGATTATGACAATCAAATAGATTCTTGCCTATCAGACTGCCATGTTTGGCAAACGTGCGACATGCTTTCTCATTCATATAAAGGATGACTCCTTCTGTGTCACATACGGTCACGGCACAGTTCATTTCATTAGCCCATTCGTACATAGTTATTGCTCTTAAGTTACGGCTCATACCTTTTACTTTTATGACCCAAAGATAACGTTTTTCCCAATGACACTCTTATTGCCCCATCAACAAAATTACATATTCACATATGCTCTTACTTTATATCAGTTCCTACAAACAAGTTAACGACTATTTTTTCTTACTCACAAGCAATATTTAAAATAAATTTCTAAATTTGCAGTACTTTCTTAACCCACGTACATATTATGAAATATCTATTCATCCTCTTGTTCCTATATCAGGTTATTGGATTATCCGCCAAAGAACGTACAGATTCTATACTCTCTGTCCTCGATAGCGAGATAGAACACCGTGAAATCTACTACCAGCAGAAAGAAAAGAAGCTGGAAGACATCAAACAGCAATTCCGATACGTCAAGAGCCAACAGGAAAAGTATAATCTCTGCAACCGTCTGTTCAATGAATACATCACTTATCAATACGATTCAGCTTACTCCTACGCCATACAAACAGAGGAAATATCACACCGCCTGACCGACACGAACCTATCTATTCAGGCAGATTGCAACCTGTTCTACTGCTATCTTTCCACCGGTTTATTCAAAGAAGCATATGATATGATGCGATCCATTCATGTCACAAATGCCCCGGACTCCATTAAGTCAGAATACTACCAGCTCTGTATGAGACTGTATTCTGATATGAGCAGTTACAATGAAGGCACACCTTTCAATGCTGATTACAACAAAAAGATAACCCTCTACTGTGACTCTGCCCTACTGTATACCCCCGACCATACTTTCTACCACCAGAAAATAGAAGCTTTCAAATTCAGTGTAGGCGACAATGAGAAGAAGATACAGATGTACAAGCAAATGCTGAATGATTACGATGTTTGTCCGCATGAAAAAGCAATCATCTACTCCATGCTGGGACGCATGTACATAGGAATGGGAGATTTTGAACACGCCATTTACTACATGGCACTATCAGCTATACAGGATATACGCTCTGCCACCCGGGAAACGACTGCTAAAAAAGAACTTTCAAGTTATCTGTACGGAAAGGGAGACGTATTACGTGCCAGCAGATATATTCAGATTGCCCTGGAGGAAACAAACTTCTACAATGCCCGACACCGTAAGATGGAAATAAACACTATACTCCCCATCATTGAGAAGCAACGCCTCACCATGATAGAGGAGAGGAAAAAGGAAGTTACAATATCATTGGCAGTAATGAGCCTGCTGGTCATCTCACTTTTAGTCACCCTGTCCATCATTTATAAACAGATGAAAAAGTTGCGGACAGCCAAGCAGTCCATCCAGCAGCAATTCAATGAGATATCAGAAGTAAATGGAAAGTTGCAGGAGACTAATGAAATCAAAGACCAGTATATCTTCCAGTCTCTTTATGGCAAGTCCGATTACCTGGACAAAGTCGAGAATCTGCTGAAAAAGCAGGATCGTAAATTGAAAGCACGCCAATTCAATGATTTACAAATCACGCATAAGGAGTTCGATATAAAGTCCGAACGGGAAAATATGTTCTCATCCTTCGACCAGACTTTCCTGAAACTCTTCCCGAATTTCCTGACGGAATACAATAAGTTCTTCCGCCCGGACGACCAGGTGATTCTGGATGAGGCAGGCAACCTGCCACCAGAGTTGCGCATCTTTGCCCTGATTCGTTTGGGAGTAACCGAGAACGAGCGGATTGCCAAGTTCCTCAACTTATCTATTAATACCATATATGTATATAAGGCACGGGTAAAAGGAAAGACAATTGTGCCGAAAGAAGAGTTCGAAGAATACATTATGCAAATAAAGAAAGGAATTTAGCCCCGAATATATCTGAAAAGGCTCTAAAACAGACCTTAATTTTCTGTTGAAAGGAGGAATGCATTGATTTGAATATCAGCGTATTCTTCCTTTTATCATTCTATATCCCGTCTTCATTGCTTTTTTCTCCCTCCCATCCGAAATACCTTTGTCCCAAGGAAAAAAATTCTTTGAACCTATTAACTCATTTAAATCATTGTACCATGAAAAAGAAAACTAAGATTTATCCTTGGAAAATGTACTTTCATGTACTCCTTGGAATGTTCTTCCTGCTCCCTGCATTACTGAATGCCCAAAATGCAACAGTCAAAGTATCAGGAATAGTGACGGACACCAACAATGAACCTCTGATCGGTGTATCCGTTGCAGAAAAAGGAACCACTAACGGAGCCATAACTGATGTCGACGGTAAATATTCGCTGACCGTCCGTCCCACAAGTACCCTACGCTTCTCCTTCATCAGTTACAAAACGCAGGAAGTGAAAGTAGACGGGCGTAAGACTATCAATATTCGTATGGAAGACGATGTGCAGGCTCTGAACGAAGTAGTCGTTATCGGGTACGGAACGCTGGATAAGAAAGAACTTACTTCTGCCGTATCACATATCTCCAGTAAGGATTTTCTCCATATCAGCAGTCTGGACCCTTCCATGATGATACAGGGAAAAGTGGCCGGAGTATCCGTAACCAACACAGCTGCCGCCGACCCTAACAACCAGGCAAGTATCCAGATTCGCGGCATTTCCTCACGCGCTGCCGGATTGGGCCCGCTGATCGTAATCGACGGCATTCCCGGTGGTAACCTGACGAATATCAATCCCAACGATATCGCCTCCATGGATATTCTGAAAGACGGTGCAGCCTCCGCCATCTACGGCACACGGGGTAGCAACGGTGTAATCGTCATCACAACCAAGAAGGGATCACGCGACGGTAAATTCCATGCTACCTATAATGGTATGCTGACCGCCAGTATTCCTCTGCATGAACTCGACCCACTGACTGCCGAAGAGTTCCGCGAATACCGTGTTCCCAACAATCCGACCAGTGACCTGGGTGGAGCTACCAATTGGATTGACGAGATTACCCGTACCGGTTTCACCCACCAGCATACCGTCACATTATCCGGCGGCACCAGCCAGAGTAATTACCGCGTCAGCGTGGATTACCGCAATGCAACCGGTATCGATATACGTTCCAGTCGCGAAGAGTATGGTGCACGCGCCTCTATCAACCATACCACTAAAAACGGACTGTTAGATTTCTCCGTAAATATCGCACCGCGTATCGCTTACCGTGAAAATTCCTCCTGGGATGCATTCAAGATAGCCATGGATGCCAACCCCACTACCCCACTGTTTGATCCGGAAAATCCGAATCTTTATTCTGACTTCACCGGCCAGGAAGCCTTATGGAATCCTGTAGAGGAACTGAAGCTGGAACAAAACGGTGGTGAAACCAAACTATTGGACTGGGATGCCACTGTGAAGCTAAACTTACTTCCCCTACTCGCCAAAGATGGTCATTCCATTCATTCCCTCAGTACGCAACTGACTTTTGCCGACCAGCAATCAGATAATTTCGATTACTGGTTCCGTCCTTCCACAAGCCGCCTGGCTATGAAGAACGACTATAAAGGAGAAGCCAGCCGCACTTACAGCAAGTACCGCCAGCATAGTCTTGAATGGTTGGGCAACTACGCTATGGAACTGAAGGGACACCGTGCCCGCGCCATGGTAGGCTACTCGTACCAATACTTCCAGAATTCAGGTCTGAATGCCGCCAATAAGGATTTCTCTTCCGACGGACTTCTGTACAACAACCTCGGTTCCGGTGAATGGGCCAAGGAAGAAGGACGCAACGAAATGGGTACCAACAAAAGCGATTCTAAACTGATTGCTTTCTTCGGCCGCCTGAGCTATGACTACAAAAACCGCTACCTGATGACCGCTTCTTTGAGATACGAAGGTTCTTCCCGCTTCGGAGATGACAATAAATGGGGTTATTTCCCCGCTGTATCTGCCGGTTGGCGTATCAGCGAAGAAGCTTTCATGAAAGACATCACATGGATTGATGACCTGAAAATACGTGGTGACTACGGTGTAACCGGTAATCAGGATTTCAGCAATTACCTGTCTTTGTCTACTATGAGCAGTTTCGGCAGTTACTACTACAACGGTCAGTACTTCACCGTATGGGGTGCAGGTAAGAATCCTAATCCGGGGCTGAAATGGGAAAAAGGTAAAAACTGGAACATCGGCATGGACTTCAGCATGTTCAAAGGAATATTGAGCGGTTCGGTCAATTACTACAACCGTAAGCAACAGGATTTGCTGGGCGACTACAATGTGCCCGTTCCTCCATACTTGTTCTCTACCACTTTTGTCAACGTAGGCACCATGCGCAACACCGGTATTGAAGTCGATCTGAATATCCAGGCGGTGAAGATGAAAGATTTCAGCTATACCATCAATCTGGTAGGCGCCACCAATGAGAACAAGTTCCTCAAATTCTCCAACAACGAGTTCACCGGACAGAACTATTACGATTTGGCGAATATGGAAAGTCCGAATCAACCGGGCAAGTTGCAACGCATAGAAGAAGGACAACGCCTGGGTAACTATTACACCTGGAAGTATGCCGGTATTGATGCCGATGGAGACTGGGTAGTATGGAACAAAGACAATACGGAGATGATTAAAATATCTGATGCCAAAGAAGAAGACAAACGGGTAACCGGTAACGGACTTCCCAAATTCACAGCTTCCATGACCAATACCTTGACGTATAAGAACTGGGGACTGACCATCTTCCTGCGTGGTGCTTTCGGCTTCGACCTCTTCAATGTACACGACTTCTACTGGGGCATTCCCAGTATGCAAAGCAATGTGCTGAAAAAGGCATATACCAAGAACGCAGCCATTAAGAAAGGTAAGAATGTGCTGACCGACTATTTCATTGAACGCGGTGACTATGTGAAGCTCGATATGGTAACCCTGAGCTACACTTTCCAGATCAATAACAAATGGCTGGACAGTGCCCGCCTCTACATCACCGGAAAGAATCTTGCCACCATTACAGGTTTCAATGGTGTGGATCCTTCGACTTACCAGACCAACGGATTGACTCCGGGTGTGAACCTGAACGGTACGGAAGGTACCCGCCGATACTATCCCTCCACTACACAGGTCATGTTCGGTGTTCAATTAGACTTCTAAATGTATAACCTTAAAAACAATAGAAATATGAAACTCAAGAATATATTAACCGGTTCGCTGGCAGGAGTATTGCTTCTCGGCTCCCTCAGCGCATGCACCGACCTTACGGAAACGGTATACGACCAAATCATGTCTACCAACTATTACAATACAAAGGATGATATTATCAAAGCCACATTCCGCCCCTTCGAACATGGATTCTACAGTATCGGGCCGCGCCAAGTTTTGCAAGAGTGTTGTGCCGATCAATTGGGTACCTGGGCACGCGATGGCTGGTGGTATGACAATGCCAAATGGCAATATCTGCACTACCATACCTGGGCTGCCGACAATGAATCCATCAAAAGTGAATGGGAAAACTGTTTCACCGGAATTATGCAGGCCAATTCCGTCATAGATGACCTGCAAAAGCTGGACCCTGCCAAATTCAACATGTCACAGCCGGAAATGGATAACTTCATCGCGCAGAACAAGGCATTACGTGCATGGTTCTACATTCGCCTGCTGGATGCTTTCCGCAATGTACCGTTAGCTGTCAGCCTGGATCAGAGCAAGAACTCCGTCGGACAAGTGACGCCGCAGGAACTGTTCAGCTTTATCGAAACGGAACTGAAAACATCTATCGAAGCATTGCCTGCCAAGAATGGTAATGCCGGAAACGGGATAGCACAAGGTCAATGGACCAAAGCCGGCGCAGCCGCATTGTTAGTACGCCTCTATCTGAACGCAGAAAAATGGACCGGTACTTCTAAATATACGGAATGCGCCACCTATGCCCAAAATATTCTGGACGGTGACTATGGCTTCTACGAACTGGGAAAGACTTGGGACGAAGTGTTCGACTGGACAAACGATAAATGCAACGAAACCATCTTTGCTTTCCCGTCGTCCTACGGGCGTAGCTACTGGCACTATTCGGGTGATACATACTGGTGGGCCGTCCCTGTCAATGCACGTTTCTACTTCGGCGCTTTCAAACAAGGAGACTTCAATACCAAATATGCCTTGCAGCCCAGTCTCGACCTGAACAATAATGAATACAGCTTCAAACTCGGCAAGTTTGTCAGCAAATTCAAGAAATATCCGAAAGATTACCGCCTGACCATGTACCGGAATCTGGGCAACAGTACCCGTGAAGGTATGTTCCTTTACGGCTACCTGCCTTATATCGCCGATGACGGCACCGAAAAGAAAGTAACTTCCCCCGTAGGAGGATATGAAATCTACATCCGCGACCAGGTAGGAGTATTTCACGAACTCGCTCCGGACGAACTTCCCGCTGACCGCACTTCAAACATGAATACCGGCGACCATAACTCCGGATGGCATTTCGTGAAGTATCCCATCTACAGGGATGATGACGAAGGTAAACGTGAAGCCGATTACAATGAAATTCGTCTGGCGGAAATCTATTACTCACTGGCTGAATGCAAGTTCAAAGCAAACGATGTGGACGGAGCGGCAAAACTGCTGAATGCGGTACGCAAACGTAACTATCCGCAAGATACATGGGCAGAATGCCTGTACAAGCCCGAAGGTACAGTAACCCTGACGCAAGATGAGCTTTACGATGAATGGGGACGTGAGTTCCTTGCCGAAGGACGCCGCCGGACCGACCTTATCCGCTGGGGATTGTACTGTACGGAAGAATGGTGGGACAAGAAACCCGATGCAGACTCACACTGGGATATCTTCCCTATCCCACGGGATATGATGGGAGCGGATCATACACTGAAACAGAACCCGGGATATAATTAATACGAACCGGTAAAAAGCATCTCTTTAGGTGAACGATAGTTTCATCGTTTGAAACTACCAGTTTCACACCGAGAAACAAACTGTTTCATTGCTTGAAACTACCAGTTTCATGCCTTGAAACAAAGAGTTTCACGCCGGGAAACAAACTGTTCCCTCAAAGGAAACTCAAACGCCGATGAAAGGCTCTCGGATATAACAACTTACAATTTAAAATCAGATAACCATGAAGAAAATAATCAATAAGCTTATATTCATCTTTGCCTTCCTCCCTCTACTGGCAGGATGCGAGAAAGATAAAGAAATTGTTGTAGTGGAACCCGTTGAAAACTACACGCAACTGTACGGACTCGGCACTATATTCAGTTGGGATTCCAATGTCCCCACAGAACTGAAGTTGATTGAGCAGAATACGTTCACCATAGATAAAGTCATCAAATACTCCGAAGAGAACAAGCAATTCAAATTTATCCTCGAAAAGGGAGACTGGGACAAAGTGCGTTATCTGGTACCTACTTCAACCGATGATGGTACCGCCGTGAAAGTCATCACTCCCGGAGAATACGATATGCTGATGTGCTCCGAAATGACAGGCGACCTGCGCGACCACTTCTGGGGAATACCCGAAGGAAGCGATGGCACCTATCGGATTACAGTAAACGTAAAGAAGCTGAAACTAACCCTCGAAAAAATCAGCGATGAAACAGAAGAACCGGAACCGGAGATTAAGACAATTTATGGTTTAGGAAGTGCATTCGGATGGGACTCCGGCAATCCGACCGGATTAACACCCGATCCGGATGAAGAAGGAATCTATACGGCAGAGGTAAACCTCATCTACAGTGACGAAAACAAGCAATTCAAATTCTGCCTTGAAAAGGGAGATTGGGATAAAGTTAATTATCTGGTGCCTGAAAGTGTAGATCATAACGGAAACGTCAAGATTGTGACACCCGGTGAATATCCCATGTTTAAATGTTCAGAAATGGAAGGTAACCTGCGCGACCACTTCTGGGGTATTCCCGAAGGAACGGACGGCAAATACAAGTTAACCGTAAATACCCAAACTCTGAAACTGAAAGTAGAAAAAGTTAATTAACCCCCAAACTTTACCATTATGAACCATTTGAAGTTACTATTAGGTTTTGCAACCTTATTCTTATTATCCTTTCCCCAGTCTTCCATAGCTCGTGACAGTCCCTTCACCCGTCACGGTACGGGACCCAGATACTGGATTGCCTACGAAGAGTGTTTTGTAACCAACGTTCCTCTCAGTGAGGAGCGCTGGAAAGCAAACATCGACTGGATGGAGAAGACTTTCAAACCCTACGGTTACGACATGATCTGCAACGACGGATGGATAGAAGCTGCACAAACCGTCAATGAGAACGGCTATATCACCAAGTACAACAGCAACTGGAAAAACGGTTTCAGCTACTGGACTAAATACCTGCAAGAACGGGACATGAAGATGGGAGTCTATTACAACCCCATGTGGCTGACCCGTGCCGCCTATGAACAGAACCTGCCTGTAAAAGGAACTTCTTACCGTACCCGAGACATTGTGGGCTACAAATCATTCAACGATCCTCTGTATTGGGTGGATGTGGATAAGCCGGGAGCCAAAGAATGGATTCAGAATTATGTCCACTATTTCAAGGAGATGGGTGTCACCTATCTCCGCATAGATTTTCTGGAAAACTATGAAACCAACTATGGAACCCGCCGCTACGAACAAGCATTGGCATGGATTGCCGAAGCTGCCGGAGATGATCTTTTCCTCAGTCTTGTGATGCCTCACTGTTATAATCATGCCAAGACGGAATTGAAATACGGGGATATGATACGCATTGACGATGACTGCTTCGACGGTGACTGGGACTTTGTCAGCAACCGCCGCCGCGGGCAGCAGAAAGACCATTGGCCGCAATTCGGTAATGCTTTCGACGGATTCATTGGTTTTGCCGATGTCGGTGCACGAGGGCAAATGATACTGGACGGTGACTTTATGCGTATGAATAAACTGGCAAATGACAACGAACGCCGCTTCCTTTTCTCGCTGATGATTATGGGAGGTTCTGCACTTGCCATTGCCGACCAGTATGATACGATTGGAGATCACGCCTGGGTTTACCAGAATCCGGAAATGAACGAGTTGAACAGTCTCGGTTTTGCCGCCAAACCATTGAGTTACGACTTTCGGGATGCTGCGAACAGTTCCCGATGGATCGGACAGTTGCCTAACGGGGACTGGGTGGTAGGATTATTCAACCGTGAAAGTACTCCACAAACACGCAGCATTGACTTCCATCGTGAACTGGGCATTGAAGACGGGCAAGCCGTCAATGTACGGGATTTATGGGAACGCAAAGACTTAGGAGGTATGTCGGGAACATACACCGTAGAATTGCGACCCCATGAATGTAAAGTAATCCGTATTCAACACAACACCCTGAAAATGGAAGCAGAAACAGCTTCCGTAAGGGGTGGAGCAAAATCAATCAAGTAAATGATAATTTAGCGGGCTGAATTTTAAGCCTGAAAGGCTTGCATTATATAGCGTAGGGCATCGCCCTACGTAATGTGCATCCCCATTTCTAAGCCCTGAAAGGGCGATATAAAGGTTGATGCTTAATTGCGCCCTTTCAGGGCTTAAATAGAGATATACATAATCACGTAGGGCGTTGCCCTACGCTATGTAATATCAGGCTTTCAGCCTGTCTTGATTTCAGGTATTCAGTTCCCTAAATTATCATTTACAGAATTCAATCAACAATGAAGTACTACAATCTATTACTAATGGCTTGTCTCCTGTTATCCTGCAAGGAATCCGATTCCGGACATGATAACGATGGCAAACAAGAGAATACTTACAGTGGTGCCGGCTACGTCACAGGACTTGAAAACTCCGGCGCCAATGTACTCTTTGCAATGGAAGTTCCCCAAGCGGGGGGCTATCCGCTGGAAATCAGATATCGAAATACAGGAACAGCAGAAGCAGTGGCTTTGATTATCGTCAATGATGTGGCGATAGAGAAATTGTTGCAACTTCCTGTACAGGCTGACAAAACAGCCTGGCAAACTGCGGAGACAGAAATATCCCTGCAAAACGGTATTAATTATATAACCATTCAGAACTGTACGTCCAAAGGCGGATGCTTTGAACTGGACTATATAAAAACAAGAAAGAAATCATGAAAAGACTTCCTAATTATTCCCTGTTATGGGTAATCTTTATCATTTTCCTCTGCACAAGTTGCAATCTGGCATCGCAACTCTCTGTAAATTCTCCCGATGGTAATCTCAGCCTGCATGTAGAAACAGAAAACGGAAAACTCTATTATAAACTCTCACGGAATGGAAAGCCCATACTCGATAAGTCACGCCTCGGGTTTATCCTGAAAGAAGATACACTTGCTGACCATCTGGAAATAATTGAAGTTCTTCATCATTCATTCAGCGGGACATGGGAACAAATCTGGGGAGAAGACCGGATTGTGGAAAACAACTATCATGAGATGACCATTCGTGTACAGGAAAGATCCGCACACAAACGAAAGTTCAATGTCGTCTTCCGGCTGTTCAATGACGGGTTTGGCTTCCGCTACGAATTTCCGGAACAGGAAGCATTAAAAGACTTTGTGATCATGGATGAACTTACAGAGTTTGCATTGACCGGTGATCATAAAGCCTGGTCCATACCTTACGAAGCACATTTTTATGAAGCACTCTACGAGGCATCTCCTGTCAGTAAACTCGGTTGGATAAGCACACCGCTCACTATGGAAACCAATGACGGACTTTTCCTGAGCATCCATGAAGCCAATCTGACAGATTATGCAGCCATGAATCTTATCCCTAAAGAAGGTAGAATGACCCTGAAAGCCAATCTCACTCCATGGGCTACGGGAGAAAAAGTATTTATGAAAGCCCCCGGTGTCACTCCCTGGCGCACGATGATTGTTGCTGAAAGCGCAGGTGATTTACTCCTGTCACGCCTTATGCTGAATCTGAACGAGCCTTGCCGAATTCAGGATACATCCTGGATACAACCCGGAAGATACATCGGCATCTGGTGGACTTACCACATGCATAAACACACCTGGCACACGGGTCCACGCCACGGCGCTACCACCTCCAATGCATTGCGGCATATAGACTTTGCCGCCCAACAGGGTTTTCAGGGGGTACTTATTGAAGGTTGGAACAAAGGTTGGGACACTTATCATTTCAACTTTACCGAACCTTATCCTGACTTTGACCTGAAACAGATCACCGACTATGCCGCTTCCAAAGGCGTGACGCTTATCGGCCATCATGAAACGGACGGCTGGGTATCTGATTATGAAAACCAAATAGAAGCAGCCTTCAATTTATATAAAGATCACGACGTGCAAATAGTCAAAACAGGCTATGTAGGCAAACTGCTGGATGGCAAAGAGCGACACAGCAGCCAGTTTGGTGTGCGCCACTACCGGAAAGTTATTGAACTTGCAGCCGACAAGCATATTATGATTGACAATCACGAACCCGTGATGCCCACCGGACTGCAACGCACCTTCCCCAACCTGATGACGCAAGAAGGCGTACGAGGGCAGGAATGGGATGCCTGGGACAAAGATGGCGGCAATCCTCCCATACACACTACCATTATCCCCTTCACCCGTGGACTGGCAGGTCCCATGGATTTCACCCCCGGCACTTTCCGCTTCGAAAATCCGGTGTTGCCTCAGACGCGTGTACAAACAACACTTGCCAAACAATTGGCTTTATCCGTTGTGTTATACAGTCCCCTGCAAATGGCCTCCGATGAAATAGAAAACTACGAACGGAACCCTGAACCGTTTTCATTTATCACCACCTGCCCTACTACTTGGGAACAAACCATAGTACCCGAAGCAAAAATAGGCAAATATGTGACAATTGCCCGTAAAGAACGCGGAAGCAGCGGACGTTGGTTTATAGGAAGCATCACTAATGAACAACCTCGGGAGATGCAACTTCCCCTCTCCTTTCTGGATAAAGGAAAACGATATAAGGCTGTTATCTATAGAGATGGAGATAAGGCTGATTATCGTACCAACCCATATCCGGTGATAATAGAAGAACAGGAAGTAACCGGTGAATCGGCCCTGCAAATAGCACAGGCACCGGGAGGAGGTACGGGAATTATACTCACTGTTCTCTCCTCATCCGAAGCAACCTCCGATATACAAAAATAAATGCCGGCACCAGGAACAGGACAGCCGCAATCCATGCCGTCGGATCACCGAAGCAGACCGCGAGATAGCCGAAAGCGGGCACTGCATAAATACTGACCAGCACACGTGCTATCATTTCGGAAACTCCGGAAAGCATAGCAAGATTGGTATATCCCGCTCCTTGGATGGTATATCGCAAAATACAAAGCAATCCCAAAACCGGGAAAAAGGACACGGAAATATGCAGGAACAACTCCGTGTCCTTCAATATTTCCAGTTCAGACGCTTCCACAAAAAGCAAGGCAAACGTACGTGCCCCAAGCATCAATATGCAGAACGTAAATGCCCAGTAAATAATCATCATTAACGCACTTACCTTTACTCCCATCCAAATGCGTTCGGGCTTGCCTGCACCATAATTCTGTCCGGTATAAGTAGCCATAGCAATGCCCAGACTCTCAAGCGGGCACATAAAGAACATCTTGATGCGCATGGCAGCCGTAAAAGCTGCTACACAAGCAGTTCCCAATGCATTGTTGGCGCTTTGCAACATGATGCTTCCGATAGCGGTAATCGAAAATTGTAATCCCATAGGTACACCGATATACATCAATCTCCGTGCCAGAGCACCGTTGAACTTCCGTTCATCCGGTGTTCCCCGCAATATATCAAAACGGCGCATCATATATCCATAACACAACACAGCCGACACGCCTTGTGAAAAGACCGTAGCGATGGCAGCTCCCGCCACTCCCCAATCCAACACCAGGATACAGAACAAATCAAGCAAAATATTAAGTGCAGCAGAGAACAGCAGAAACCAGAAAGGCGTCTTACTATCGCCCAAAGCACGAATGATACTGGACAACAAATTATAAAAGAAAGTACAGGGAACTCCGATAAACGTTATCAATAAATAATAGTAAGCATTCTGGAATATGATATCCGGTGTACGCATCATCAGCAGGATATCCCCACACAGAATACTCGTAACCACTGCAATCACTACCGACATCACCCCCGCCAGTTGCAAACTGACCGATATATAACGACGCATCGTGCTATAATCCCGCGCTCCGAACTTCTGTGCCACAGGAATACCGAAACCTCCACAACATCCATTGCAGAAACCAAGAATAAGGAAAACTACCGAGGTACTTGCTCCAACCGAGGCCAATGCATTAATGCCCAAGAATTTACCTACGATTGCCGCGTCGACCAGAGAGTATGTCTGTTGTAGCAGGTTTCCCATCAACAGAGGCATAGTGAAATTGAATATCAACGGCAATGCGCGTCCTGCCGTCATTTCTCTTGATGTTGCCATAAATTAATCCTCTGAAAATTGCACGCAAAGGTAGAAAAAGATAAGATTAAAGGAATTGACAAACATCAAAAATATGCTTCGCCATGAAAAGAATTAAACTACAGTCCGTCCGCACCTTTCAAGACTGAACTGTGTGCCAGGTATTCGGGAGTTTCAGCATAGATATACATCACACTTCCTCCTTTGATGGCATCAATGATAGGACGGGAAAGTTTTGGCGGAACAGCCGGACAGCCAAAGCTTCTTCCCAAACGCCCCCCTCTGCTGACTACCGAAGGATCGGCATAAGCCGCCCCATGCATCACAATGGCACGCTCACGAGCCCGGTCGTTGATTCCTTTTTCCAAACCATTCAAAATAAGCGAATACCCATTCTTTCCCTGATAAGTAGATTCTGTAAGATAGAACCCCAGTGAACTTTTGTAGGAACCATATTCGTTGGAGAAGGAAGTGGCATAATTATCACCGCTATTCTTTCCGTGGGAAACAACCGATGAAAAAAGTACTTTACGCTCCCTCATATCAAATACAAAAAGACGTTTGGCGGTAGAAGGACGGGAAAAGTCTATCAACGTCAACACCTCCCGTTTGCGATTGTCTATTTTATAATAACCTGCTACAGCCTGCCGGAAAGCTTTCCAGTTAACGACTCCTTCCAACTGCATGGAACGGTATAAGCTCGCATAAGCCTCAACATCAGATGCAGCAGCCCTTTCAGCAGAGTCAGGAGTGCTATCTGACGACTTGCCGCCCAGAAACAAGGTACAAGGAAGAAATAAGAATAAAATGAATACAATAAATCGCAACATAAAACTTTAGCCAGAGAAATAACGGCGGCTAAATTACTGTTTTTTCTCCAGACACCTATCACACAGATAGTTAAAAATGAGGATTTACTATTCAATCACCACAACCAAAGAGCGTTCGGTAGGTGCCCAATCAAAAACGAACTTGGAATGTGAAGTGGCATTGCGCACACACATGTGCGAACGTGGAGTGGTTCCCAACGACCAGCTATACTCAATCATACTTGTACGCGGTGCATTCACCGGCACTCCGTGAATATAAGCTCCGTTCGTAAAACGACTGGCATAGGGGGCATAGCCTCCTGTCTCCGCCGAACCGTCTTTCAGGAACACCATACGCGTTTTCTTCTGTTGAAGCAGATACATCCCCAGTGGGGTTTCCTGAGCATAAGGTGGAGCATGCATTCCGGTAGTGGCAGGATTCATGCTGCGTATCTTCCACTCACCTTCCGAGACATGTTCCAAGGTAGTAATATTCTGATCCAGGCGGTCGACAAAAATCACATGATTAAAGACGGTGCTATCCGGCAATTGTTTCAGATAACTGCGTGGCGCCAGCCATTCTTCTTCAAAAGTGGCGGGTAATATCCGGTAAAAACTTCCTTCCTCACCTTTCAGATAAGCGATAGTACCGTCTCTACCATAACGTTCGGGCGCCAAAGTATCAGCGGGCAGATACAGCGGCACCGATTGATAGCGCTCCACGCCCAATGTATCAGATACACGGCGGTACACATTCCGCACGAACTTACGTACCAGGGGAGCTTCTTTATTCAGATTCTTATAATTCTGCAACACCACCCACCTTGCAGTAGTATCGCGCTGCATATTCTCAATATAAGCCAGACAATTCCGGATGACATCCCATTTGAAAGAGCGTACCGTATCCTTATACAGATAGGTATCTTCGAGGGTATGCTGGTCATAGAGCAATTCTTTGGTAAGAGAAATATCGGCAGCGGTCAACTGTTTCTCTATAGGATGCGGAAATTCCAGTACAGCCGTATCTTTAGGTTCAGCCTCCTGCACAACTACCGGCACAAGTGGTTCCTGCCGGTTACGACATCCGGCAAAAATCAAACCAACAGCCACGCAGGCAAAAAGAACGAAATGTTTCATAAAATGAAATTTAACTATAACCTAATAACGACTACCCACCTGTTATTGTTGACTCTTTATACTACTTTCCATAAATAGAATCAAATATCCCCAACAAAAATTCACTGAAAGGAATAGTACTTCCATTGACACTCACAGCTATCGATATATCTTCCTGTTCATTATATACACCGATGGAATGAAATCTGTCCCTGGTTCATGCCAAGATACCTTGACGGTTAATCTCTTTCATTATAGCAAAGGAAACTATACATTGACCGTTCTGCTCTATCATAAAGAGGCAATCGGACAACCGAAGATAATGATTTTCACAAAGATAATGCTTACCAATCTAAATCAATCTACATATATCAATCTAAATCAATCTGTGCATCTGCTATAGTGGAAACAAGCGGATAAATATCTATTGAATCCTTGAGTCCCAGGTCCCGGGGAGTAGGAGGCATAAAATCTGCTTGCGTACCTTTAATATCAATTCTATCTTTTGCCAATGTTACAATGGCATACAAAGGTTTATCATAAGTAATCGAATAACGCAATAAGCGGTATTTTTCATTAATAGCTTTGGGATAGCGCTTTTCAGTCATTGTCGGCTTGCCAACCCATACATAAGATGCACTGTTAATCTGCATATAGGTAATCCCATTTATTTCTTTCGTATAGTTACTATGATTATGTCCGCTAAAAGCCAATACCACCTTTTTAAAACCTGCATGTTTGTTTGCATTTTCCAATACTGCACGCACTTCATCACCATTATTCATAAAACTGTCTATACTTTGATGAGAAAACAGAATGCACTTTTTATCAGTTGCAGCCAAATCATTTATCAACCATTCCAATTGTTCCGGATCAACAAAGGCACGCATATCGGACTTAGCCTTTAAATAGTTAGATTTAGCATAATGGCGATATTCTTTGCCATCGTAAAGGTTATTACCATCCAACACGATAAAATGAAAATCACCTTTATCAAATGAGTAATAACGGTTAGGGATTCCAAATCCTTTCAAGAATTCTTCTTTTGTATAAGCATCCAGATCATGATTGCCCAGTACGTGATACTTTTCTCCCTCGTACTCATTCCAAATAGAATCTAAAGACCTGCTTATACTATCAAGACGTATAAAATCCCCTAATTGAATCAGGAAATCCACATTTTCTTTATTTGCAGCATCCACAACTGCCTGCACACGCTCCTTTCCATCAGGCATAGCCGAAGCATGCAAATCTGATACGATTGCAAACTTCAGCGGTTTATCAGAAGAATTGCAAGATTCTAAACTTAATAATATACATAGAAGTACTATGCAAGAATATATAACTGACTTCATTGTTTCACTTATTTATATCTATAGGACTCTTTTAATTTACAGAAGAAAAACCATTCGAGGTCTTCCTTTTCAACTTTAAATAAAATGGTTCTCCTTCAGAAAGTGTTACTTTTATTGTAGTACCAACAGGTTTCGATTCGATTAAAAGAACTTTCTCCGGGGATTCTCCGTCAGCCAATACCCACTCTCCATCCAACACAAGCGACGCATAAGTAGGGGTAGCTATCCATCCATACACTTTGGATGGTTGAGGCCGAAGATTGGGATTACATAATGCGATGTCAAGCGTATCTTTTTTCTTATCCATCTTTTCCATAAGCAATAGTTCTGTATCAGAAGAACGCAAACACCCATATGACAAATGTGGAGCCGGAGCAAATAAGGAATATGCTATGGTACCGGAAGAGTGATGCTTAAGTATATGAGCCGAATCCCCCGCTGACAAGACTTCAAACAATCCTTCTTTCTTTTGTAACTGCTTCGCTAACATTGCCATCTTCCGTGCAGTAGTATTAGGAACAGCTACAAAACAATACCTCTTATTTTCAGGTTTAACTCCATGATTAATATAAGCCTTGGCTGTTCTAATTCTCTTCAAACCATTCTGAAAACCCGATGAAGCCGGAACCTCCTGCTCCACATTCTGCACTATTAATGAATCATTACCAGCAGGGAGATAATAACCTGTAGTATTAGGAGCAATCAGCCACGCATCTTCTTCCTTCAAATTCAAAACCCTCATCCCATTTCGTTTAATCTCTTTTCCATTAACTACTAAAACACTACTTCCAGCTTGACCTACCGTCTGAAAAAGATTAGTTGCTGTTAAATAATTATCGTCATAATTGCCTACAGCAGAAATGTCACTGCCCAAACTAATCAACATACCATCAAAAGCAAAAACAGATTTGCAAAATTTCAAATTGGTCGGTTCAAAGCGTTGTTTTCCCCAACTGTCTCCCTGATCGAATGCAGCAGCAAACAAGCCACAGTCTTTCCATGATAGGGCTCCGGAAAAATTTGTAGTCAAGGACTTCTGGTCAAAACGATCCGTTTCATTGCCCCCTGGCATCATTTCTTTCCAAGAGGTATAATGCACAGTTGTACTACCCGGTATCACGTTCCAGTCCCATCCTTTATGCCCTTCATTGCCCGGATATCCAGAACGTTCCAGCGGTCCGTCATACAGAATCTCCAGCGTTCCGTGACTTTGATATCTTCCGAAACGGTTTGTTCCTGCATATATCTCAGCACCCCAGAAATTCGTCGTCGGACAGCGCATGGTAGCTACCCAATTATCAAACCGATAAATTCCCAACGGACTATAATTGAACTGGTAAAAGCCTTCTAAATTCAGTTCAGGAGCATTCTTATACTTCTTTGTCATAAAAAAGTAATTATAAAAGGAAGCCAGTTCCAAGTCGGCAACCTCCCCATTTATGTCTCCTCCTACTTCTATCAACTGTTCAAAAAGCTGTTGCGTAAAACTAAGACCAATACCCGTAAACGGATGACGCCCTGCCAGGCTATTGGCATAATAATGATTATCGTCTGATGCAGAACGGGTAGCCATTAAATATAAAGAGATTATCGCTTTACGGATACGTTGATAAGCACCGCTATCTATCCGAAAAGAAGTACCTTTCAACCGAGCCGCGTACTCAACCAAAGTCTTATAAGAATACATATACCCATTATAATGTGTCCGATGATGAAAACCTGTTCCATCAGGTTTCAGCCAGTCATTCCCTCCTGGAACATACTGAGTACAGGCAGAAAGGAAATGGGAGAAAGACTCCAAATCAATTAAGGCCTGCTGGTCGTCCGGATTATGCAATATGCAAATAAGCAAGTGAGGAGGCACATTATAAATATAATCCGAGTTTATTCTGGGAGCTAACTGGGAGGAGGATAGATACAGTTGCTCAAACTCTAACAAGCTTTTCACTTCCCCAATCAATTGCAATTTTCGGGTATCGTCACAAACCGATAAAGCACTCAGGAAGTCGGCAGGTATTTTGCGGACAGCCTGATAATTGCTATAGCGAAAGACAATACGTTCAATAGCTTTTTGCGCAATCAAATAATCTATAAATAGAGTAAAATCGTCTTCTGCATTAGGATATTTTTCTAATACAGCATAAGCTAAAGCACGAGTTGCCGTGCTTAATTCCTGAGCCTGTACCAAAGCAAGCTTTTCTTCATTGGACAATGGCAGTCCCGTTACCCGCCCATTCTGCATACGTTTCAATTGATATCGTTTTATCAGCTTCAGAGCTTCCGCCAACTCTTCTGAAGTAGCCTGAGGTAATGGTAATGGATTTGATTTACGTAAATCTTCCAAATCACTCAACTTACGTTCTATATCTTCCCGGTTTCTTTTTATCAGTTCTATCCGCATGACACGAACATTGTTCTCGCTTTCATTCTGAATATCCTCGCCAAAAAATCCAAGACGGCTATATGTACCAATCGTATCTATTGAAAGCTCCAATGTCCTGTTTCCCACTCCCTCAAAGGTTACTGTACCTATATAACTCCATGTCTCAGGATAAGAATTCTGCCTGACGTTTACCAATTCCTCATCTTTTCTCAGCAAACAAGCTTTGAGTTGTTTTTCATCTCCTATCTTCAAAGAAACTTTAGTGCCTTCCGTAAATGATCGCCTCCAATGTCTGCTCGTATATAGCCTCACGTCATATTCTCCGGGTTCGTCAATCACACATTCCAGCAATAGTTTTCCCGTTTCAGAATTGAAATTTTCCGTATTCCCCCCTTCGGCTATTCTAAAACATCCTTTCTTCCCAGGTATCCTCCTCCCGGATGCGGCCGGCATACTTACAATCCCTTCATTAGGGAAATTCACTGTGCTTATATTCAAAGGAGTTTGGCAAGTAAGTTTAAGAACCGGTACGCACTCATAATCCAATCCTTCAGGGATAGAAACCATATTATGGTTCACTGTCAGTTTCTGACCGGATGACAATACTCCTGCCGATAAAATAACGGACTGTAGTCCTTTCAGTACAATCTGATTATTATGTGGTTGACGAACTAAATGCAAATACAGATTATTCTCCTTTCGAGTAACATACCCCCACGGAAAGTTATCATTAAACGGATTTCCGGCAGCACCATAAATAGCTTCCGAATTTGCATTCAACCAGTTTCCTACAAAACTCAACACATCAACACTTGGCTGAGGGACCACCCCATCTGCACGCGGACCTATATTAATCACGTAATTAACATTCCTACTCACAGCCTCTATCAATGAGCAAAGAATCGCTTTCTTTCCTTTCCAAGCATGATCATTCTTTTTGTATCCCCAAGTATGATTCAAGGTAGCCACCATCTCCAAATCCGTTGAAGCATAAGCACAAGGCATTTCATTATCACCCAATGCCCCGTAATCACCAAGATTATACCCCACACGACCATTGATTAAACAATCCGGTTGCAACTCTCTAACCACATTGACAAAAAGCTGGCTCTGCTCTTTTGACAAATCAAAAGGAGTATCATACCATAGTAAATCAATTTTTCCATAATTAGTGAGCAACTCACGCACCTGCGGCAACGCTTTGTTTTGAATATATCGGTCCAAATCGGGCTTTACCTCCGATTTATCTTTCCCATAATGCCCGTCATATTCATTTTTCATTACGGCAGCATCTTCTTCCCGCCAATCTTGGCGGTGCGAATAATAAATTCCTACTTTTAGGCCATACTTGTGACAGGCCTCTATCAGTTCTCTCAGCGGATCACCTTTGTAAGGTGTGCTCTCAATATCAAAATCAGTGACATCACTCGGATAAAGGCAAAAGCCTTCATGATGCTTAGCCGTGAAAACAATATATTTTGCACCAGCTTGCTTGGCTATCTGCACCCAAGTTTCAGGCTTGCATTTACTTAAAGTAAAATCAGACAATAATTTTTCATATTCACGATTCGGCACCTTTGCAAAATTCTGTATCCACTCACCAATTCCTTCCACTTCTTTCCCATTCCATTCTCCGGCAGCTGCAGAGTATAATCCCAAGTGGATAAACATTCCAAAACGGGCCTCACGCCACCAATCCATACGCGAGGTGCTACTCTGCGCTTCAGTTGATAAAGCAATCCAGCTGAACAACAAAACATAGACTATTCTTCTCCAAATCATATTTAATTATATTTATAAGACAATTGTTAGTTTTCCAAAGCAGGGAGATGCCTCCAAAGTTTTGCAATAATTTCCCCAAGCTATTTCCGGATAATCCCACTTACTCATTATATACAAAACCAACCGCTCATCTGCCCCTTTACTCGTTCTGCAGGCCAATGAAGCATCAGGAGATATCACAGACAGATGAAGACCGGAACTATCTTTCTGTTGAGATAGTGTATAATAATAGATATTCTCCTTCAGTCCCTTAGCTATCTGCGTCAATGGTTGGTGACAATTAGCACCAGCATCAGCCCAGTAATAATAATTATGAGTATCCAGTTGCCACGCCTGCTGTGGATTTTCCCGATAGGCTACGCGATGGTTATTGTATAGAGGCGCACAACCATTATTACCTGCAAAAGCCCCTTCTTGGTAGTAGTCCCAATATCCCTTACGTTCCCATCTCAGATAATTGTAAATGTCAGGAAGAAGGAAAGAAAGTCCGGACTCACGTACATAGCCATTGGGAGCATCCGATACAATATAGTTCATCTCTATTTGTCCCTCCGGAAGAATTAGCATTTGGAAGTCAATCTTAACTCCACCATATTCTCCGGACAATGCGATCTCCGCTTTACCATCTTTCAATTGACACACAAAATCCCTTTTGACCCAGTTCTCTTTTGGAAGAATGAATTTCTTCGCGGCTTTTCGTACCTCGGCACCGGTCAGGTGATTTAAATTTGTATTCAAATTCAGAAAAGGTCCTGATTCCAATACTACCTTGCCGGCAGAAACGGCATTACAGATAAGCCCTGTATGCCTACTGAATGGGATTGTAAAATTATCACCTTCAACAATGACAAACTCATCCGTTTCTGTCACCCGCAACGCTCTTTTGTGACCACTATTGTAGGGAAGCGGAACTTTCTTCTCTCCTATAGTTATCAGATTGGCATCGATTAATTGGTCACCGGCAGTATAGAACTCCACCAAAATCCGATCACCATCCTGCCAATCTTCATCCGGTAAGATTAAATTCCCCTTCTCATGTGGAGCCAAATTCAGAGAAATCGTTTTCGGGACATTACCATTACGAGTATAACGGATATTTATTTCACTCAGGTTGGTGTGGTCAAAACGATTATGAACGGGAATTATCAACCGTTCTCCGGAAGTGATACTGGAAATCGGTTCAACCGACAATCTGACCGGAGAATATGCTTTTTTCGTAGACCAGAATTCCGGTTTTTCACGTCGCCACACATCTACAATTCCCCATTCTCCATAACCGACACAATTACCCTGAAACTCTTCCGGCTTTGCCGTTCTTGCAAAAGTCTTCCAGTAGGGTTCTCCTACTTTCAGTTCAGGAACCATAAAGGTTTCATCAATATATCCCCAAATAGCTCCTCCAAGTCCGCCGGAAGTATTAAATAATTTACTCCACATTTTATCCAATGAAGCTCCCCAAAATTCTCTGATATTAGGATCTTCCCTTAAAGTTTCATACGTATAGCATGCCGGATGTGCCCATTCATCAAACAAGGCAGGCACCCCATATCCTTCAAAGTTCTGTACAGTCATCCCGAACTGATTTAAACTTCCGTTTACGTTTGGATAGTGCATGCTCAATATGTCATAGATCTTATCTTCTCCTTTCACAGTACCCGGCCAGCTGAAAATAACAGGACGCGCCGGATCAGTCTTCTTCATCCAATCCCAGCTTGCTCTGAAATTATCGCCATATCTGCTCTCATTCCCTATCGACCAAAATATAATGGAAGAGTGTGACCGCAAGGATTTCACCATTTCCATACATTGCGATAAATAACGATGAGTAAAATCAGCATCATCCTGAGATTTTCCCGGTTTATAGTTCTTCTGACGATAGGTATCTACAAAGCAAACAGCCGTTTCACATTCCACATAAAGTCCCAGTTTGTCACAATATTCCAAGAACCTTTCAGTGGGAGGATAATGCGAAGTACGTACAAAATTCATATTCGCACGCTTAAACAAAACAGCATCCAGACTGTCCAGTTCTTCAGTCGTTGTCCGTCCCAAAGTGGGATGTATATCATGCCGGCAAGCACCGCGCAGCTTTATTGGCATACCGTTCACCAACATACGCTCTTTTACTATCCTCACCTCACGGAAACCTATTTTTTTGCAAAAACGGCTTATCTCCCTCCCCTTCTGCCAAATAGAAACAGTCAATGAATAAAGATTAGGATGTTCCGCATCCCATTTCAATACATTACTGACAGGAAGTTCGTCCATAACTTCCATATTTTCTCCTTTTTTTAATGGAAAGACCGATACAGGCAATTCTACACGTTTTCCCTGCGGAGATAAAAGCGTATATCTGATCTCCGCCTCCTCACTTGCAAACGCCGAATAACCGAGTTTAAGCACAGCATTCTTATAAGAAGCATCTAAAACAGTCTCAGCATAAAAATCAAAGATATGAGTTTCCGGCAGAGCAAATATAGTAACATCCCGCAAGATGCCTCCAATGGGGTGGTGAGCATAACCGGAAGCATAAGATATGTCATCCAAGCGATCAGTCACTTCCAGTTCTATTTCGTTCTTCTTTCCTATTTTTACATAAGAAGTTATATCCGTCTCCCAACGAGTAAATCCTCCAAAATGTTCTCTGACTTTCTTTCCATTCACCGCCAGACAAGCATGACTGTATACTCCGTCAAAACGGAGTATAACCCTTTTATTCCTATAACTATCCGGCAATACAAACGATTTACGATACCGAAAAGCCTGGTCGTGCTCAATGGCATAACCTTGCATCACCACTTCTCCGGGAACCTGAATGGTAGTCCACCCGCTTTTCAAAGAAGGCTTGAAATTCCAAGCTCCATTCAATAATGTTTCTATTTGCTCCATTCCCGGTGCTAACTGAGGTATCACATAACTCCGCTCTCCAGCAGAAAGTTGAAGTAGCATCAGACAGCTCAACGCATGTGCAAGCAATAATTTATAATAATTCCTCATTATTTTATCCATTAATTTAAACTCTATAACGAATCGTGCGGATAGCTTTGAAAGGCCTTAAATAGCATTTAAACGTCATTCACGAAACCTACCCGCACGAAGCGTACAAGAGACAAAAATACAATTTCTTTTTTACGAAAATTAGATCCAGGCATAATAAATACTACCTGAATCTAATTAAGAACTACATGTTATCCATTCTTTCTACCATCCTGTATTTTGTTTCAAATTAGAATTCTTAAAGACTTCTTCCTGAGATATGGGATATAGATACATCTTATCTTCCCATTTGCGCTCTTGTACTTTGCTCTTCTTGTACAAGAATCCGTCTGCTACCTTCTGTATGGTTACTCCATAAATATCTTTAACCACTTCTCCTGTTTTCCACCGGCGAATGTCCCAGAAACGATGATCCTCAAATGCCAGTTCTACACGGCGCTCACTACGAATACGTTGTGTAAAAGCCTCCCCTTGCTCCGTTACAGATGGCATATTAGCAGCAAAACGTATCTGATTGATAACTTCACGTGCCGATATAGGATGTGCGCCGTCTGTATAGTCCGGACCTTGCCATTCATTCATGGCCTCAGCATAATTAAGTAATATTTCAGCGTAGCGGAATATAACAAAATGATGGGGTTGCGAAATCGGTTTGGCAGGTGACAATGACACAGTCTCATTCATATATTTTCGTAAATAGTACCCGGTCAAAGAAGCACCTTCGATAGGATATGCATTCTTTCCGCCTATAAAAGTTTCTATCGCATTCTTCATGAAAACAGAACCATTGTAGAGTATGGTTGTATACAAACGAGGATCACGGGTCTTTTGTCCTTCCGCATCCATATACATATTCTGAACATGTTCCGGATTGTTCCAATCAAAAGGTGTTCCATCTGCCATTTCAAATGCATCCACTAAATTCTGGGTTGGAGTGTTTCCACTGTTTCCCCCCTCAAAACCAATGGGTAAGTTGTACCCCTCAAAAGAACTGGTGTTTCCATTGCGTTTCACAAATATGAGTTGCTTAGACTTAAGTACATCATGACCACCTCGGACATCGTATAATGGATCGTCTTCTATATTCGGCAATGAGTACCAATTCTCTTTGATAATGTCATAGGCTGCCGTAGCAGCTTTCTCCCATTTGCTTTTATCCCCTTCTGGATTATGTAACTTACTTGCTGCATACAAAAGGGCACGTGATTTTAAGGCTCTCACCATCCCACGGGTTACACGTCCTGTTTCGCCCAGACCATAATCATTCCATTCGGATTCGGGGACAGTAGTCCCCGGTGCATCCTGTGTAATAGGAAGCTCAGGAGCAACGTCGTCACACTCCCTGATAATGAAGTCAATCACATCCGCAAATCTCGCCTTCTCTACAGAGTTGATTTCCTCAATCGTATAAGTACGAGTCAGGAGAGGAATATCTCCGTATCTTTTGCATAACTCAAAAAAATAAAAAGCACGAAGTGCGCGTACCTCATATACGTAGCGTTTGGCACGTCTCAGGTTTTCTTCATAGTCCTCATTCCATTTAAAGTATTCAAGCTTTTCCAAGGAGTAATTTTCCAGAAATGAGTTGGCAGAACGGATGGCAGTATAAAAATCGCCCCACACATCATCTATGGTGTTAAGCGGTCCCCACGCGTTATCATAGATATCATAAATCTTGCTATTGCTCCAAGTGAACACAGCATTGTCCGTTGCTGCTTCGCGTAAAGCGCCACCTCCCATTACTCCAAAGTCCTGTGGCAAGAAAGAATAAACATAAGCCACCAATTTATTTACATTATTAAAATCATACGTATAAGCCCCTTCCTTCGTGATGTCCGTAGCTTCTTCCAAATCTAAGAAATCACAGCCGGACAGCGAAAGTGATATACATATAAAAGCAATATATTTCTTAAACATAATCATGTACTTTTTAGAATTTTACATTAAATCCGAAATAGACAGAAAGCATATCCGGATAGTTAACACTCAGATCCTCACAATTCGAGTACTTCACATGATCCAATGAAAACACATTGTTAGCACGTGCAAATATCTGACAGGCTTCCATCTTCGCCTTCTTTATCCACTGTTGCGGCAAGTTATAATATACATTCAGATTACGTAGCTTCAAGTATGAGCCATTAACCAACCACTGAGTACTGTTCTGAAAATTATTACTTGTATTCAGAGTTGTCAGACGGGGAAGATTGGCTATATCTTTCGTCTCTTCCGTCCAGCGTATATTGTCGTCCATATACCAGGTGGAAATATTGGTATTATTGCGCAAAGGCCAATATACATTTGCCGTATTCAGCATTTTGCTATATCCGCCAACACCCTGAAACAGCATATCCACGCCAAAACCCTTATATTCGAAACCCAAATTGATGCCATAATATAATTTAGGAATCGTAGAAGAGTGCCCGATGGCAATCCGGTCATTATCATCTATCTTCTGGTCATTGTTCTGATCTTTATACTTGATGTCACCGGGACGCACATCCGAGAATGTTTGTGTAGGGCTCTTCGCTATATCCTCTGCATCGCGAAAGTATCCAATTGCTTCCAAGCCAAATATCTGGCCGACAGGATAGCCCTTAGCGGATAAATAAGAATAAGGTTTATATCCTTCTCCATTTTCCACTATTTCCGTTTTGGCATAAGACAAATTGGCTCCAGCATGATAGCTGAAATCTTTCTTTGCACCATTCCAGTTCAGTGCCAATTCAAATCCCTTGGTATCGACAGCTCCCGTAAAAGTCTTGGCAATTTCTATACCCAATGCCGAAGATACCATATTGGCACCGTCAACCAGAATATTCCTTCTACGATCCATAAAATAATCGGCTGTGAAAGTCAAGTTCTTAAACAGACGCATGTCCAAACCTACATTGTATTTGTCAGAAACCTCGCATGACATATCCGAAATGGCCAACCGACCTTCTTTCAAACCACTTTGCGTACCTCCTGCATCATTCGTCACAAAACCGGCACCACCTACCCAGTACTGACGGTCTAAGTAATAATCAAAACCATCATAACCGGATCGCCCCCACGATGCACGGAGTTTTAGCAAATCGATGAAAGACGCAGACTCCATGAATGATTCGTTTGAAAGAAGCCAACCGGCCGAAACTGCCGGATAAGTACGAAAACGATCTCCTTTAGGTAATACGCTGGTTCCACTATGATTCACTACCACATCCAATAAGTAGCGATTGTCATAGCTATAACCTGCAGCAGCTGTAATATACTGACGATAACGGGATTGTGCCTTACCTGTAGGCGTCAACGACTCCTGACGGTACAGACCTGATATAGTAACAGCATGTTTCCCAAAAGTACGGTCATAAGCAACTTTAGTTTCCAGATTAGCACGTATGTATTGGTCAGCCAGTCCTTTATTATCAACTGTCAAAGCCTTATCATCTCCGAAACGTTCTGTATTAATCTGGTATTCGCCAGTTTCCGGATTCAATACCGAGGAATTTATCTCGTAGAGAAAGTTCTTGCTTCCGGTTTCCTGATAAGTTGCACTATTATCATAAGAAACAGCTATCTCTGCACTCAATCCTTTCGTTATTGCCGACAAATTCTGTATAATCCGCAAATCAGCCTGCAACATACGCTGATTCTCTTTATAATATCCGACATCGGCAATACGCGCAATCGGATTATCATTATACACAGTGTTACTACCCCAATAACCATTACTTGTTCTGACGGGAAAAGCAGCAGAAGGGGTTTTATATAAACCTGAAAAAATCTTATCTTCTGCCGTATTGGGACGTTTTCGCTCATATAGCATTCCCAGCATAGTCAACTTAACCATTGTTGTGGAAGTGACCTCCACATCCAGATTCATCCGAAAATTCAGATTATACTTCTTCATTTGTGTATTATAACGATCAGAATAATCAGTATAAGCCGAATTTAGTATGCCATAATCGTTTTTATAACTCAGCATTGTGAAATACCGGAGGCGTTTACCTCCTCCCTGAAACGTAAAATCCGCCTGGTTGTTAAAAGACTGGTTTCTCAATCCCTCACTCAGCCAATCCGTATCAGCATAGAGATCGCGGTTACTCCCATTCCTAAAAGCCTCTAAATGAGCATCGGTATACTGTGGTTGCAACCCATCCAGCAACAGCGCTTCATTCTTAGCCTGAGCGTAAGTATAAGCATCGACAAACTTGGGCTGATTTATAGGAAGTCCCATACCAAACCGATAGTTCACATCAATACTCATTTTAGCTTCTTTTCCACGCTTTGTGGTAATAACGACCACTCCATTCGCTCCGCGCGGTCCCCATACCGCTGTAGCCGCACCATCCTTCAATACGGAAACAGACTCTATTTCCGCTACATTCAGATACTCTAACGGACGGGGAAATCCATCGACTATTATCAATGGCTCTGCCCCATTCAGCGAGCCTCTGCCACGTACAATCAATTTAGCATTATCAGTCCAACCAGTCTGTTGCAGTACACTCAATCCCGGTAATAAACCATATAATGTATTATAAGGATTAGGAGTAGAATTCTTTTCCAATTCTTCTGATGTCACAGTAGAAACAGCCGACGTCTGACGTTCGTCAATATTTGATTTTGTTTTAATATCGCCATCAGCCATTGCCGAAACAGCATACAATAAAGCTATTCCGACTATATATACATTTTTCCTATTCATAAGTTTTCAATGTTTCTAATTAGATTTATTCTTATTCCCAACCCGGATTCTGCACGAGTCCATACTTCTTGTTTATTTCACCTTGAGGAATAGGAATCAGAAAATAACGATTATCCCAGCGTTCTATATATACACGTTTATGCAACATATCATATCTCACCTCATACGAAAGCTTATCATTTTCTTTGGTAATTCTTAATCTATGAAGTTTGGCTTTCAGATAGTCGTCTCTCTTCCACCGGTTTATATCAAAATAACGTATTTCCTCAAATCCAAACTCAACGGCACGTTCATGCAGAATAGCTTCGCGCAACTTCTCACCCGGCGTAACGATGCTTTCATCCAGTCCCGGCATATCCACACGATTACGTACCAGTTTCACATAATCATAGGCAGTTCTTCCGAATTTATCCGGAGTTGTGGCAAGTCCTAATTCGTTCATCGCTTCGGCTATATTCAAGTAAATTTCAGGCAAGCGCAACAATGGACAGGAATAGAATTTCTTCCTCATTTCAGTGCTCAAATCACGCTGAAATTTACGCATGCCATACCCGTTATATGCATTTTTCTGGAAAGAAGAAACCTTGGAGCCTTCACATGATTCACGACCACCCAACCAAACTTCAGCTGTACGCGATTGCCATTTATCACCATTTACAATCAAAGTTTCATACATCCGGATGTCTCGAACCGGCTTTCCGTTATCATCAAAAAACGGATGTGCTCTATGCACCGGATTATCCCAACTGAATGGAGTTCCATCTGCCATCTCAAACATATCCGCATAATTTCCAGTAACTCCGCTTGTTCCAAACTTAATTTGCTGGAAAGACTTACTGTTAGCATCATATGTGACGAAACGATGGGAAACAATAATGCACTCTCTATTGCAGCGATTGAAGTATGCCGCCGCAAAATCATCTCTCGGATTACCTGTATCGACTAAACGATAATAATTACCCTTAGCTTGGTTTGCTTCCAAAAAAGCCAATCCTGCATCTAAAGCATCTTTCCAGCGTGAAGCATCATAATTACCATACCAGGTATACAACTTATCAGACGCTTCTCCTTCCCTGAAAGGAGTTGCAAAATTAAACAACGGGCTTGCGGCAAACAATCGAGTCCGTGATTTTAGAGCCAGAGCGGCGGCGGCAGTCATACGGCCTTCGTCAGCCTCTTCCACACTCCACGGAAGAACTTGAGCCGTGGCATCCGCTATTGAATCTATTTTGGCAACCGTTTCTTCAACAGTCATACGAGTACAAGTCATATCATCATCTGCTTTAAAAGCATGATCAATCCATGGCATTCCTCCATAGTAGCGTAGCATTTGAGAATAATGAAATGCTATAATAAGGGCTGCCTCAGCCTTACGGACTTCTTTCTCCTGAGCAGACATATCCGGTACTTTATCCACATTTTCCAAATAAATCCATGCTTTGCGAATGCCATACATGGGCGAACATGCAGCGGCTTCCTCAGTAGTGCCCGCCGGATCTAGGCGATAAGGAAACTGACCGGTGTCTATCGCAGTCAACGTACCATTATAATATCCTTGTGCACCAGCTGCCTTTGTGTTTTCTCCCAAGTCGGTTATTGTTTCCAAAGTACCCCATGATAATCTACCATCGGTAGGCAAATAGTCCGGTAATGAGTGATATACTTCTGCCAAAGCTTGTTCTGCATACTTCTTGGAAGAAAAGACCGTATCAATAGTCACATCCGTACTAATAGGCTTTTCCAGGAAAGCATTACCAAACTTCAAATCTTCACATCCTGCTAATATGGATAAGAAACAAGCAGGAAGAAGTCCTATATATTTAAATTTCAATTTCATGTTATTCATTTATTTAGAAAGTAATATTAACACCTAAATTATAAGTCTTGGTAATAGGATAAGTATCTTGATTATTGGGTTTACATTCCGGGTCCATGATACCAAATTTATCGAAAGTCAGCAGATTATACCCCGACAGCTTAAGTCCCAGTTTACTGATACCTATTTTCTTCAATACTTGTATATCTGTAAACTCATACCCAATTGTCACAGATTTTAATCTTAAATAAGAACCATCTTTGACCCACAAAGTAGATTGCTTACTATTATGCGACAAGCTATTCTCTGAGAAACGGGGCATAGTTGCCGTCTCTGCCGTTTCGGGTGTCCAACGATTTTCTACATGATAAGAGAATAAGCCTAATGATTGTCCGCCTCCGTTACCGAAAGGTGTTCTGAACTCATTGGCCAGCACCAGCGAACGGTCCGTAACTCCCAACCAGTTCATTGTGAGGAACCATCCTTTGTAATTCACTCCGTAATTCAAACCGAATGTATAAGTGGGACGGGTCGGATATCCTATTTCGCATTGATCGTCCGTATCAATCACATCATCGCCGTTCAAATCTTTATATTTCACATCGCCTGGATATACAGGTACTTTTGGATCCGGCAATCCATCAATCAGTGTCTTTCCATCTTCTTTAAAATCAGCAGCCGAATAAAAGCCTTCGGATACATAACCGAAAATGGCACCTACAGATTTTCCGGTACGCCATAAATAAGGTTCATTGGGTTCTACCTCATCTTGTTCTATAATTTTATTCTTTGAATAAGATACATTACCATTGGCCCAATAACGAAAATCATTAATTCTATCTTCCCATTTCACTTCTACTTCATAACCATGATTCTTCACACGTCCCATGTTCACTACCGGCAAAATGCTTGATGTTAAACTAGAGATCATAGGAATAGTGGAACGACTGATTAAGATGTCCTTACGATCTTCAAAGAATATATCGGCCGTAACTTTAAGACGGCTCTTCAGAAAGTGAACATCAATACCGTAGTTTTGCTTCAAAGCTGTTTCCCAAGTCACGTTCCGGTTTCCAAGGCGTCTTTCTATCGCAGCGGGCGTCCAATAGGTCGAATTATAACCAAAATTATAACCATGAGGATATCCTTTCCACGCCGTTTGACTACCTTGCTGGTCCACCAAATAGGCATCCGACAGATAAAGAAAACGGTTATTATTCATATTGTCATTTCCGACCAATCCAACAGAAGCACGCAATTTTAAATAATCAACCACCTTTTGTTTCTTCATAAAAGGTTCTTCCGAAATTATATAACCAATAGAACCGGCAGGAAAAGCACCGAAACGTTTGTCCGGAGCAAAATTCTCCGAACCGTTGTAACCGAAATTAAACTCTGCCATATAGCGCGACTTATAATCATATGTCAAACGTCCGACAAGTCCTACGTAAGCAGCAGGAACATCAGAGTATTGAGCCGGATAGTATTTCTTACTTTGATTATACAGCAATAATCCGCCTACATTATGATTACCAAATTTACGATTGTAACGCAGACTTGCCTCCAGATACCAGTTACGCCCTCTTGTTGTCTCTTCGTCAAAGGCCAGAAACGGAGTAGCATAATCATTCAGCACTCTATAAACAACAGTCTTATTATAATTGGGATCATCAGTCAGCGGGTGGTCAGCTCCCGGCTGATATCCCTCCAACTCTGACTGGTAATGGGGTTCATATCGAATGGTTTGCGAACGTGTTCTGCTCTTCGAATAAGAGTAGGATGTATTATAGGCCCCTTTTACTTCAACAGAAAGCCCTTTGGTTACCATATCCAGTTTCTGAACCAGTGTCAAGTCCATATTCATGGTGTTGGCCGTCTTATCTTTATAACCTAAATCATAAAAACCCTTTAATACATTGTTATTCATCAAAACCCCTTCATATTTTTGAGAATTCATCACAATCAATTTCCCATCAATAACTCCCGGGCTACAGAAAGGCTGTGACAAATTGCCAAAACCTGCTCCCTTAGGTTCATGAGTCATACCAACAATTCCACCAAGCCCCAACTTTAAAACAGTAGACTTCGTCAAGTCCAAATCCAGATTAGCCAGATAATTATAACGGTTATAGGTATAATTATTCTTGTAGTCCAGTTCCTCAAATTGACGGAACAGACCATTCTGGTACAGGAATCCCAATGAAATAAAATAGCGTACTCTCTCCGTCCCCCCTGAGATATTGAGATTATGCTGTGTCTGAATGGATGTCTTATTCAGCAAATAATTCCTCCAATTCACATTGGGATACATGATAGGTTCATCATTTAAGCGAAATCTCTCTAATACATAATCATCAAATGAAGGTGATTTTCCGTCATGTGCTTTCATTTCATTATGGCATAAAGCATACGTATAACTATCCGCCATCTCCAACAAGCGCGTAGGTTGTGTCAAACCAAAAGAAGAAGACAGAGATATTTTCGCTTTTCCCTCTGCCCCTCGTTTAGTGGTTACAAGCACTACTCCATTAGCGCCACGCACGCCAAACACGGCTGTAGCCGAAGCATCTTTCAAAACGCTGACACTTTCTATCTCATTAGGATCCATCTGGAAGAAAGAACGCTCTACGCCATCTACCAATATCAATGGCTGCGAACCGGCTTCGGTCAACGAACCTACTCCACGTACATAAATGGAAGGATCTTCCGCACCCGGTTGCCCGCTTGTAGACACTGAAGAAAGACCGGTGATCTGACCAGCCAATGCATTGGCGACACTTGCATTGGGCGAACGTAACAAAGCTTCATTCTTTACAGATGAAATGGCTCCGGTCAATGTTTCCTTTTTCTGCACGCCATAAGCAACAACAGTTACTTCATTCAATTCATTCGCAACTTCAAGTAAAGTCACTTTTACATCTTTCTTGCCTTTCAAAGCCACTTCCTGCGTTTGATAGCCAATAAAGGAAATCACCAAAACCGCCTTCTCCGGGTTAGGGACACTCAGTCTGAATTTCCCGTCAAGGTCAGTAATTACTCCTATAGAGGAGTCTTTTAATCTTACGTTTGCTCCTATTACTTCCAAACCACTTTCATCGTATACAATACCTTGTACTGTAGTAACCTGAGCATGTCCTACAAGTCCGATACTGAGTAGAATCAGTAACCAGACCCATTTAAGAATCATTTTTTGCATCATAAAATTAGATTATGTATCTACCGCTTATGCAATAGACACGGTTAGTATTAAGATCAATTTTTCACTTTTCCAGATCACGCTTTCTCATCAATGCTTCCAAAAAATAATAATCTGCATAATTCAAGGGAACATCTATCTCTTGCCCATGAGGGATGCTTCCTACTGAATGTTTCAATAGAAAGAAACCATTCGTCCCTTCTTCAGCCCGATAAGCGGAAGTACTCAACGTTTCTATTATCAGATCGGCGGTTTCTTTGTATTTCGTACCGGGAAGATAGGTGTCCAGTTCATAGAGGGCAGAAGCTGTGATTGCCGCTGCTGAAACATCACGAGGTTCATTGGGGATATTCAATGCGTCATAATCCCAATAGGGTATTAAATCCGTCGGCAGATTTTTATTAGTGAAAATAAAATTGTAGATATTCTGTGCTTGCATCAGGTATTCAGTGTTATATGTATAGCGATAACACATCGTGTAGCCATAAAGAGCCCAAGCCTGTCCTCTGGCCCAAGCAGATTCATCTGCATATCCCTGCGCAGTTTGTTTGCTTCTCACTTCACCGGTTTCCGGGTCATAATCAACTACATGGTAACTACTGTAGTCGGCACGAAAATGATTCTGTAGAGTCTTATCTGCATGACTGACCGCCATAGTATAATAGATGGAATCCCCAGTCAGTCGTGCCGCTTCAAACAGGATTTCCAGGTTCATCATATTATCAATGATAACCGGACATTTCCAGCCCCGCTTGGCTTGCCAGCCCTTATCCGCATCCCATGATTGAAATACCCCTGCTTTTCCACGAAAGCGAGTGGAAAGCGATTTTGCCGCCTGCACAATTACCGAACGATAATCCATTCCTCCTACCCTCATACCATTCAAAAAGCTGCATCCTATCATAAACCCTACATCATGATGCCAGGTCAGGTATTGAGCAGAATCCAAAGCTTCAGTATACTTCACTGCCAGAGTTTTCCACTCCTCATCTTCTGTCAGATTATATAAATGCCATATACTACCCGGAAAGAAACCGCTGGTCCAGTCACTATAAGAGACATACACTATGTTTCCTTCCTTATCCAGCGTACGGGGATTCAAAATCTCTTTAGTATTCTCTATTAATTTAACTTGCGAAGAGTACTGCGCTACTGCATTTCCGATATTATCAGAAATAATATCGCTTACTGCAACGGGGGTCGGTCTACATCCCCCTAACACAAATAGCAGAAATCCGACTAATGTTAACAAAGAGTTTCTCATATACAAATTATTAATTAAATGCTGCTGCAAAAGTAGATCACTCGTAAAAAACAGAACCGTAGCCGCTATACAGAAAACATACATTGTCAGTACATGCGCCCTCAATACAAATAATGTACTCAGGAAGCACCTATTTTGTACATAAACGACAGCTGCGACATCTTTATTTTTAATTAAAAAGAAGTACATTTGCATTATTGTCTAATACTCAAAAAATACATGATGAAATTAAAAAGCTTCTTTCTTCTAATTTGCTGTTGCATTTTAGCTCTATCCGGCAGCAAAGCACAAGATATTTCTTTCAATCATCTGACCATAAACGAAGGATTGGCACATAACTCCGTCATGTCCATTTATCAAGATCCAAAAGGATTTATATGGATTGGCACACGCAATGGGGTCTGTTCATACAATGGCAAAGAGTTTACCACATACAAATATCGTAAAGACACCCCCAACAGCCTTATTTACAATAACATCTCTCAAATCACCGGCAATGGTGAGGATGAGATTTACTTCATGACTTCCAAAGGTATATCTGTTCTTCAGCTAACAAAGAACCAGATATCAACCCTGATTCAGGGAACTGTGCGTTCCATGTATTATCATAAGCAACTCTACATTACCCTGAATAATATAATCTACCGCTATGATGGCAAGCAATTCAAGGAGTACTATAAAATAAAAGAATTAGATAGCTATATCACTTCTTTGTACATTTGTGATGAATTCATGCTGATAGGTACTGTAAATCAAGGACTCTTCCGCTTAGATTGCCACAATCAAAAGCTTAGCAGGCTCTTACCGGAAATTTATGTTGAAGATATATTTAAAGACTCTACCGGTAAGTTCTGGATTGGCACCATGAACCATGGCATTTATATAATGAAAGAAGATTCATTTACCAACTTCCAACATAAACAGGATGACCCTTCCAGCATCAGCTCCAACTTCATCCGATGCTTTTGCGAAGACAAGCAGGGCAACGTGTGGATTGGCACATTCAATGGGCTCAATAGATATAATGCTTCCAGCCAGACGTTCACCAACTATCAAAAACAAAATAAAGAAAGAAGTCTTACCCACTCTTCCATCTGGGCTTTACTATGCGATAAGCAGGGTAGCATTTGGATTGGAACCTATTTCGGAGGCATTAACTATTTTCATCCGGAAAATCAGGTATACCGTCATTACCAGATTTCATTTCGAGAAGGAGAAGGACTCAGCTCTCCTATTGTAGGCAGTATTACCGAAGACAGTCAACAGAACTTGTGGATTTCAACAGAAGGAGGAGGAATAAACAAATACGACCCCAAAAGCGATAAATTTCAATGGTACAAACATACTGAACATTCAAACAGCATCTCGCACGACAATGTAAAAGCCATATATTATGACAAGAACAAGGAAGCTTTATGGATAGGCACTCACATGGGAGGACTCAACAAATTAAATATTCAAAACGAACGCTTCACCTACTATCCTTTCGAGAATACTCAATCGGAATCCTCTCTTTCAAGGACAATTCGAGATATTATACCTTATAAGGACAAGCTTATTCTAGCTACACACGGTGGAATAAGCATATTTAACACGAAGACCGGCCAATACAAGCCTCTTTTTCAAGATAAATCCAATAAAATTCATTTTGCCACTTCTGTATGTGTGGATCATCACAACACTCTTTGGATTGGCGGTGATGGAAAAGCTGTATACAGATATTCATTCACTAATAAAGCTTTACAAACCTACAAGCATAATCATGCTTTAAAGCAAAGCATCAGTAGCAATAGCGTCAACCGAATCTATGAAGATAGCCAGAAACGCTTATGGTTCTGCACTAATGAAAGTGGCATAGACTTATATCGATATGAAACAGATGATTTCGAAAATTTTGATGAGCAACATCATGGATTAGGGAGTAATTATGTATATGATGTATGCGAACTCTCACCTGACAAACTGCTATTCATTACCGATTCCGGTTTTTCCATATTGGATTATCCCACCCGCAAATTCCAGAATTACAATAAGAAAAACGGTATACCGCTATCAGCACCTAATGAACGTTCCGTTTATAAAGCAAGTAATGGAAACATATTTATTGGAGGTGTAGATGGTATGATCTCATTTAAAGCCGAAGCTATTAACTACATCCCACAAAGTTATGATATTTATCCCTTCCGTTTATTAGTAAACGGTGAAGTAGTCCAAGTAAATGACAAGAGTCAAATACTCAATAAAGATTTAACGTATTCACCCAAAATTACATTGAAATCCAGTCAATCCATGTTCAGTATTGAATATACCACTACAAATTATATACCTTTCAACCAAGATAAAATAGAGTATTTCCTAAAAGGATTCTCACAAAACTGGACTCAGATGCGTAATCAACAGGCTATCACGTATACAAACCTGAATCCAGGTAAATATACACTCATTGTACGCGCCAAGGGTAACCCGATTGTTTCAGAGAGCAGGTTGGATATTGAAATTCTTCCCCCTTTTTATCGCACGGCATGGGCCTATCTATTATATACACTATGCATATGCAGCATCCTCTATTACCTGATCCGCATGTATAATAACCGCATCAAACTACAGGAATCTCTGAAATATGAAAAGAGGCATGCTGAAGATATAGAAAGGCTCAACCAAATTAAACTGCGCTTCTTTACCAACATTTCACATGAATTCCGTACCCCACTCACGCTAATTATCGGACAAATGGAAATGCTGTTACAAATGCGGTCTTTTGTCCCAACTGTCTACAACAGGATATTAGGAGTCTACAAGAGTAGCCTGCAGCTAAGAGAGTTGATTACCGAGTTACTTGATTTCCGCAAACAAGAACAAGGCTATATGACAATAAAAGCCAGTGAATCAAACCTTGTCGATTTCGTATACGAAAACTTCCTACTTTTTCAAGAGTATGCCATACAGCACAAAACATCCTTCCATTTCCACAAGACACATGACAATATCCCTATCTGGTATGACCCGAAACAGATGCAAAAAGTGATGAACAACCTTCTCTCAAATGCGTTCAAGCACACGAAGGAAGGTGGTTGCATTTCGGTATCTGTAAGAAAAGGAAATCATGAAGCCATCATTGAAGTAACTGATAATGGAACCGGAATCCTGCCTCAGGACATCGATAAGATTTTTAACCGTTTCTACCAAACCGAGCAAATAGAATCGCCCACTTACACAGGAACCGGAATCGGTCTTTCACTGACTAAGGGCATTGTGGAGCTACACCATGGTACAATAGAGGTTTATAGCGATCCGGGAGAAATAACAACTTTTAGTGTACATCTGCCCAGTGGCAAAGAACATCTGACGCCTGAGCAAATGAACGAAAAGAAAAGTGACTTGCAACTTACTTTACCAAACGACACTAATCCGGCTTTTTTTCTGGATGAACATGAATTTGACATACTGAATACAGAGTCGGCCATCGAAAAGAACAAAGAAGCCAAAATATTGATCATAGAAGATAATGCCTCCTTACGTGAAATGCTTAAGAAACTATTTGAAACATTCTATAACGTAATGACGGCTTCTAACGGAGCGGAAGGTTGGACTATTGTTCAAGCAGAGCACCCTAACCTTGTATTAAGCGATGTAGTGATGCCTATTTTGTCAGGAACGGAACTGTGCAAACTGATCAAAGAGAACATCGATACCTGCCACATCCCGGTTGTCCTGCTGACTGCGCAAACTGCTGTCGAACACAATCTGGAAGGACTACGCATTGGAGCGGACGACTATATTACCAAGCCATTCAACATTAACATCCTGCTATCCCGCTGCAACAATCTTGTCAACAACCGGATTATGCTGCAAGAGAAATTCAGTAAACAGCTTCAAGCAATGCCGCAGATGCTGGCGACAAACCCTTTGGACAAAGCACTCATAGACAAAGCTATGAGTATCATAGAAATACATCTCGATGACACCAATTTCAATGTAGATGTCTTTGCACGCGAAATGGGAATCGCCCGCACCAAACTATTCAATAAATTAAAAGACATTACCGGGCAAACGCCTTACGACTTCATAATCACCGTTCGCCTGAAACGGGCAGCACTCATGCTGAAAAATAATCCGGAACTAAACATATCGGAAATTGCAGACCATTTAGGTTTCTCTTCACCCAGGCAATTCACCAAATGCTTTAAGGCTAAATACCACATCATCCCACAAGCATACCGAAAGAATAAAACGCCCGGTGACGAAAAGGATGTAGAAAACGGAGAAGAAGAGTAATATGTACTCAACAAGCATGTTTCATGTATAGTGAATACACGTCTCCATAAGAATGTTTTCATTCCTTTGCCGGTGATAAAAACTTAACCGGTAATATGAATATGAGAACATTTTATCTAATAACTTTATTGTTATGCGTATCTCTTGCCAATGCGCAAAACATGCGAAAAAGAATTTCGCTTAATTCGGACTGGCGCTTCGCCAAAGGACATGCTGCCAATCCCGAAAAAGATTTCAATTACGGGCGAGCACTCTCTTTTTCAAAAATAAATTTCCTGCAAGAAGCTACTTTGCTTCAAGCCGATCAGAAAGCTCGTTTTACGATTCCTCACACCGAGATTTATGACGATAGCCAATGGGAAAAAATATCCTTACCTCACGATTGGGGAATGACACTGGGCTTTGCTCAAGATCAATTAAAAGTAAAAGGCTATCGTAAACTGGGAGGACTTTCGCCGGAAAACAGTGTGGGCTGGTATCGGAAAAACTTGAAGCTTCCACTCGTTAAAGGCTGCCGTTATCACCTGGAATTTGAAGGCATATTCAGAGATGCACAAGTATGGATGAACGGCATCTACCTTGGAAGAAACGAAAGCGGCTACACACCTCTGTTATTCGACATAACAGAGTGCTTAAACTATGAACCGGAAAAGGAGAATGTGATAACCGTGCGAGTAGATGCCACTCAGTCGGAACTATGGTCTTACGAAGGAGCCGGTATTTATCGTAATGTATGGTTGACCCAAACGTCCTCGGTATATATCCCTCAATGGGGCACCTTCGTCACCAGTGATGTAGACCTCACAAAACGACAAGCTGTTATAAAAGCATCAATTGAAGTTGCCAATGAATCAGACAAGACCGTAGATGTTTGCATAAAAAACAGCATTACAGACACAGAAGGGAAACAAATAGCTTATACAGAAAAACATCTAAACATTCATTCGCTCGAAAAAAATGAGATAAAAACTCAAATGCAGGTAAATAATGCACACCTGTGGTCACCGGAAACACCCCATCTCTATACACTACGCACAGAAATAGAAATAGGCAATACGGTTATTGACAGCTATATTACCCGCTTCGGAATCCGCACCATTGCTTTTAGTCCCGACCAAGGTTTCCTTCTGAACGGCAAACGCGTACAATTGCAAGGAGTATGCTGCCATCAAGACCATGCCGGAGTAGGCATAGCAGTTCCAAACCGCTTAAATGCCTGGCGCATTCAGAAATTAAAAGAGTTCGGTACCAATGCTTATCGTACTTCCCACAATCCTCCTACAGTTTCCCTGTTGGATGCATGTGACAGTTTAGGAATGATGGTAATAGATGAAATGCGTATGATGAGTTCCAGCAATGAGGGACTTCAGCAGATGAAAACCATTATCCGACGTGACCGGAACCATCCTTCTATCATCCTTTGGAGCTTAGGGAACGAAGAGCCAGCTATCCAAAAAACAGAAAAAGGAAGAATGATAGCCGAACGTATGAAAAACATACAACATAAACTCGACCCGACCCGCATGTGCACAGCAGCCATGAACGGCGGCTGGGGAAGCGGCTTCTCTTTAGCCGTAGATGTACAGGGGGCCAACTATTTCAAAATAGGAAACTTAGATGATGTACACAAAAAACTACCCCAACTTCCCTGTATACTAACCGAAGAAGCCAGTACACTAACTACTCGGGGAATTTATAGTACAATAAAAGAAAAGGATCATCATCAGTCTTATGATCATGACCGGCCTAACTGGGGAGCTACTGCACAAGAATGGATGCGTTACGTAGATACGCGCAAATATATCGGAGGTGCATTTGTCTGGACAGGCTTTGACTATGGTGGCGAAGCCTTGATGCACTATTGGCCGGGCGTCGTCTCCAATTTTGGCATTCTAGACTATTGTGGTTATCCAAAAGATGCATTTTGGTACTATAAAGCCTGGTGGACAAATGAACCTGTATTACATATATTACCTCATTGGAACGGAATAGGTACCGATTCAGTGGATGTACAACTATATACCAACATGAATGAAGTTGAACTATTTCTTAATAATAAAAGCCTCGGAAAGAAAACAATAGGTAAATATGATATACCCACATGGCGGGTGAAATATACACCGGGAAAACTTACTGCCAAAGGTAAAATGGGCAGCAAAAAGTATGTAACAACTGTAGAAACAACAGGAAAAGCGACATCATTACAACTAACCAGCGAAACCGGAAACTCCATAAAGGGAGACGGCAACGACATAGCTATCATTACAGTAAAAATTGTCGACTCAAAAAAGCGTTTAGTTCCTACTGCCAATCATCGCATTTGCTTCAAAGTAGAAAATGGCATTGTACTGGGCGTAGGCAATGGTAATCCTTCCTGTCATGAACCCGACGTCTTTCCACAGGGAGTACTGGTAGAAAGGAGTGCTTTTTCTGGATATGCACAATTAATCATCAGATCCGATCGTTCAGGGAAACCTATAAATATAGTTGCCACTTCCGAACACTTGAACGAGAGTCAGATTCAAATAAGTATTCGATAAATCCCCAAAGCAATAAAACTAGATATGAAAGATTATAATTTTATCAAAACACTGCTTATTACCGCAAGTTTCCAGCTATGTCTATCAACTTCTATGTCCGCAAGGCCATATCTATGGAAATCTGATAATGAAAAGAAAACAATTCCGGCTTCCTTATCCGGCATCTACCCACATCTTGCCTATTATAATAATGAAGGTGAATGTGGCACAGGAGCTGTCGTTCCCTGGTCAGGGCATTTATGGATAATAACCTATGGGCCCCACTTGCCCAATGGCTCATCAGACAAGTTATATGAAATCAGTCCTGAATTGATTTTGAAAGTTCATAAAGAAAGTATTGGGGGAACTCCAGCCAACCGTATGATACATCAAGAAAGTAACCAGCTTTTCATAGGTCCGTATGCCATTGACGGAGATAGAAAAGTCAGAACTATCCCTCATACCATCATGCCCGGCCGCCATACGGGTAATGCACGTCATCTGACTGATCCCGCTAACAAAATTTACTACGGAACCATGGAGGAAGGATTCTATGAAGTAGATGTACATACATTATCCGTAAAAACACTCTACACTGATGGAAATTTATTACCCAAAAACTCGGACAGGCAAGCGGCAGGTCCACAAAATCCGCTGCTTCCCGGTGTACACGGCAAAGGGCTCTATTCCGGGCAAGGAGTTATGTTGTTTACCAATAATGGAGAAGGTACTAAAGAAGCACTGGAGAAATTTGACATACCAGCCGGAGTTTTGGCCGAATGGGATGGAAAAAACTGGAAAGTAGTCCGCCGTAACCAATTTACGGAAGTGACTGGTCCCGGAGGCATTTATGGAAATCCCAATCCGGCAACAGACCCGCTCTGGGCTACCGGTTGGGATCATAAATCCGTCATTCTCGGCACACGTGATGCCAAGAAAGGCTGGTCATTCTATCGCCTGCCCAAAGCCAGCAACACCTACGACGGAGCACATGGGTGGAATACAGAATGGCCACGCATCAGGAATATTGGTACTGAAGACAAGAAAGATTATCTGATGACTATGCATGGCATGTTCTGGCGGTTCCCGAATGACTTTTCCATTGATCATACAGCCGGTATACGTCCACGGTCTGCTTATCTGAAAGTTATAGGTGACTTTACCCGCTGGCAAGACCGGCTTGTTTTCGGGTGCGACGATTCTGCTCAAAAAGAATTTTTGAATAAACGGCAGGCAAAAGGAGAAATCGTCGGACCTGGACAGTCTAATTCAAATCTATGGTTTACCTCATTGGCTACTCCTGATGAATTGGGGCCGACCACAGCCAATGGAGCCGTATGGATTAAAGAAAGCATCCCAGGCAATACTTACTCAGAACCTTTTCTCTTTGCCGGTTGGAACTACCGTACAAGCTGGTTGAAAAATGATGGAGAACAAGATGTTACCTTTACTTTCGAAATAGATAAAGAAGGAAAGAACCAGTGGAAAGAATTGAAGCAGATAAACGTAACGGCAGGAAATACTGCTTTCATAGAGTTTAGCTCTTCAGAAAAGGGAGAGTGGATTCGCGTTAAGTCCGATAAAGCAACAATAGCTACCGTCAGTTTTAATTATAGTGCCAAGGAAAAACGAAGCACAAAAACTCACAAAATGTTCAAAGGATTAGCCCTTGTGGAAAAGAGTGACCCGATAGGAGGGCTGATGTACAGTTTAGGCGAGAACAAGCGTTCATTGGGCATTGTTTCACAGTCTTTTGCAGATGATAAAGTAATAGAAAATGGCTATTATGAAATGGCCGACTCTTTCCGATTAGTACGCAAAGAAAATCAGAATATGAGTGCTGAAATAAAAATGAAAGTACCCATTCCCCAACAAGTAGTCACCGTGGAAAAAGGCTCTATTCTAATTGTTGATGAACAAAAAAGACGTTGGAGGCTTCCTTTGGGCCATAAAGCATACACAGAGTTGACAGGATCTCTCACTCTCCGCATTTGTCGGGAAGTGGCAACAGAAAGAGATTTATTCAATTGCCATGGCACATTTTATGAACTCCCTGCCGAGAATGCCGACGGATATGCTAAAATCAGGCCTATAGCCAGCCATTCTTTCCGTATTCATGATTACGCATCGTATCGCGGACTGTTAGTTATGACCGGAATAGACATCAAAAAGGCAAAAGGTAACAAACATATCATTGTTTCGAATGACAAGAAAGCTGCCATTTGGGCCGGTGCTATTGATGATCTATGGAAAATGGGAAAACCAATCGGTTCTGGTGGTCCTTGGATAGACACTGATGTGAAAGCTTGGGAGAAATCAGACCCCTATCTCATCAGCCACTATGACAGAAAAGAACTCTCACTATCACATAGAGGAAACGATATCGTGAAGTTTACTATAGAAGTAGATGCTACAGGAAATGGTGACTACATGGAATATAAATCTTTTAATGTCGCACCGGGCAAAACATTGAACTATACTTTCCCTAAAACATTCCATGCCCGCTGGATACGTTTCTTTACCAATAAGAATACTACAGCCACAACTTGGCTAAACTATAAGTAATAATCCCCTCTCTAATTATATGTCCGCAAAAAAGAAAGATCTTTCATAGACGAACTGTCTGTTTAAGAAAGGGATTATTAATCAACACATTACACGGTCTTAACTTCTTGTCAACAAAGTCTTAACTTCTTGTGAGCAGGAAGTTAAGACCGTGTTGAGAGAAAGTTGATATCCTCCCACACATACTTCTTCCAAACTATTCAACGACCTTCTTTTTCTGATAAAATGTAGATATATTTTTTTTGCCGGAGTATATTGTCACCACTTGTTCATACTCTTTTCCTTGTTCAAATACACCCTTACCGGAAAGTTGCAAAGTCATTTTCTCATAAGGTTTCAAAGGCGGAACAATGCCGGAAGCTACTTTTATCGTTTTCCCATTCTTTTTATATCCTATTGTTATCGAAGCCTTTTGCGAACTGACCTGCCCAAAGTTCTGCACTTCTATATCGCAAATTAAGCCTTTACCAGATGCAGAGAAGACAGGTGCACGAGCAGAAAGGATGGGTTCTATATAATCAATGTATGGCAAACGCGCATATCCGTAAAGCATCTTTCCATTTTTATACTTCCCAATCAGTTTCGGGGCAAATTCATTCTCGGTAATGCCATTCCCTTTACCTTCAAAAGTTACAATCAAGTCATTACCATCATTCTCCGTTTTCAGTACTTTGCTTCCTCTACCATAATTAACTTCTTCAGAAGCGCCAAAACGCAATGAATTTATGTCCATATCCGTCTGCGGATGAAAGCCTTCCTCTGCCTGTACTCTCACACGAATGGTTTTGGTACCGGCAGTAATGGGCTTTTTATCCAGAATAGTCAGTAACAATCCCGGATTCAAGGGGATGCTGATATTCTTCGAACTATGGTGATCAAAAGGTTTATCTTCGTGTTTAAGCGTATCAATTACTGCAAAGTTGGCCTGAATGGCACGTCCGTATTGATCCTGGTACACTTTAAGGCGTTCATATTTAAACCAGTCTTCCGCATGTCCATCCTCGTGTATAGCGATTCCAGGCATATAGGCTTCACCCGGATCAACCACCCAGTTCACCCCGTCTTTTGAACGAAGATAGAAAGCGATACGCCCCAGCCAGTCGTTTACAATCATGTGATACTGAATATGATCGCGCCAGATTACGGGATCTTCAAAACGTCCGTCCACATCCGGATAAACGCGTTGGTCAGTCAGCTGGTTATATTCTGATAATCCGTCCTGACTGATCCAGATGCCACCACCACGACAAACCATCACATACGAGCTGTCTTCGCGCTGGGCAAACGAAAGGTTGGACAAACCTTCGATGATACGGCGGTCGCGTGCATTGAAATCGAACTTCCCGTATTTCCATTTCCCGTTCAGATCATCGGAGACATAACGTCCGCCAATCACATAGACAACATACCGCCCGTCCTTTGCCCGGAATATTTCAGGATTATGCCCTTTACCGATTATATTGACAGGTTTGAAAGGACCCGTCAGATTATCGCTTACGGCATTAAATACATAAGAGTTGGGCCATTCCATATGTCCTTTTGGGGAACATCCCAGCCAACCGCATACAAACAAGTGATATTTACCGTCTTCACCTTTTCTGATGTTTCCACCCCAATAGGACCAGATACCATCTTCGATGCCATTATCAACGTAGCGCGGACGCACACAGCCGGCCCCCCAAGTATCCGATGAAAGCACTTTGCCTTTCATGGGCAGAAAGCGATCCATAAAGCGGGCTCCTTCTGTCAGTTGATTCCATTCCTTAGGACGCTCACGTTCTGTGACTTGTGAGAACATGAAATTACTCATTAGAAGCATAACTCCCATCAAGGTTAGTTTAAATAGATTCTTTTGCATATTCATAGTTTCAAATCTGTTTATACTGCCAAAAATAGGAGAATTATGCGGATGAAGAATAAGGATGTGGTCGGAAAAGGTACGTAAACCTTTACGTAAATAGTTCTTATATGTTATTCATATAAAGATGTACCGGTCAGTATACAAAGAAAAAGAGCCCCCTGTTGTACGAGGACTCTTCTAATTCTTTTTTTGTGGAGCTGGAGGGAATCGAACCCTCGTCCAAACGAGGAAATCATAAGCTTTCTACATGCTTATCTTTGCCTAATTTTTCGAGCAACGGCAGAACCAAAGCCATCAACCATTGCCTTATCCTTTAAAGTTTCATTCTCGCCTCAAGGCCGACAAGAACTATCCCCGATGTAACTGCACCACTGGATCGGAATGCTTCGGAGCAACAGCTTCCGAGTGATGTCTCGTCCCAGCACCTAGTGCCGGGATTAAGCTAATCTACTATGATTCGATTAAGCAGCAAGAGCGTATTGTCTTTCGCCAGATAAAATTTTGAAGACTGAGATTAAAGTGCAAATCAACGACGCACTGCATGCTTACTTACTATTTCTACCCGCTGTCAAATCCAGTCAACCCCAGAATACATACGGTTTTTAGAAATCGTGGGGCAAAGATAAGAATTCTTTTTTTATCGAATGCTTTTTCTTTGCAAATATTAAAGCCTTAACACAAAGCTATCTTTCCCAAGCTATCTACTTCTAACCTGGCACTCAATCCCATTGCCTTGAAAAGCTTTATTACTGTAGCAAAAGTTAAGTTCTTACCATTTTCAATCCTTGATATTTGGGCTTTCTGTACACCAACAAGTTTACCTAAATCTTCTTGAGTTAAGTTCTTGGCTTGTCTCGCTTGCTTAATGGCTTCTCCGATGAGGAATAGATCCAGCTGTTCCTCATACCTGTCACGCTCCGGAGTACCTCTTTTGCCTATCAACTCATCCTCAATCTCCTCTTGCGTATAAAATTTCATTTCTTTCATGTGTTTATGATTGAACACCGCAAAGGTAGCAAATGTTTCCATAAATAGAAACTTCACAAGTCTTTTTTAAAATAAGACAAGCCGTCCGGACAATAAGGGCCATTGTAATGAACAATATTACCCTCTCGCCTTAGACAAAAACCGTACCTTTGGCAACAGAAGATAATATACACAAAAATATAAATATCATGAAGAAGCTGATTGCAATGACACTGCTGCTCGGAGGCAGTACTCTGCTCTGCGCACAAAAGACCGTGAAGATACCAGCTGTGTACAAACCCGTCAAAAGCGAGATGTACAAGAAAGGCTGGATTGATTTCAACAAAAACGGAGTGAAGGATGTATACGAAGATCCGAATGCCTCACTGGATGCACGTATCGAAGATCTGCTCAGCCAGATGACGCTGGAAGAAAAGACTTGCCAGATGGTAACCCTCTACGGTTACAAACGTGTGCTGAAGGACGACCTCCCCACCCCCGAATGGAAACAAATGCTTTGGAAAGACGGCATCGGTGCCATCGACGAACACCTGAACGGTTTCCAACAATGGGGACTTCCCCCATCGGATAATCCCTATGTATGGCCGGCATCCCGCCATGCTTGGGCACTGAATGAAGTACAACGCTTCTTTATAGAAGAAACGCGCCTCGGCATCCCCGTAGATTTTACAAACGAAGGCATCCGCGGAGTAGAAAGTTACCGTGCCACCAATTTCCCCACACAACTGGGATTGGGACATACCTGGAACCGCGAACTGATACGCCAGATAGGATTAATCACCGGACGGGAAGCCCGTATGTTGGGATATACCAATGTGTATGCTCCCATCCTCGATGTCGGTCGTGACCAGCGTTGGGGACGCTATGAGGAAGTATATGGAGAATCTCCTTACCTCGTTGCCGAACTGGGTATTGAAATGGTACGCGGCATGCAACATAACCATCAGGTAGCAGCAACCGGAAAACATTTCGTTGCCTACAGTAACAACAAGGGCGCCCGCGAAGGTATGGCACGTGTAGACCCGCAAATGTCACCACGCGAAGTGGAAATGATACACGTCTACCCTTTCAAACGGGTGATAAAGGAAGCGGGACTATTGGGAGTGATGAGTTCGTACAATGATTACGACGGTGTCCCCATACAAGGCAGTTATTATTGGCTGACTACACGCCTGCGTGGCGAGATGGGTTTCCGGGGATATGTGGTTTCGGACAGTGACGCCGTTGAATATCTCTATACCAAACACAGCACCGCCAAAGATATGAAAGAAGCCGTGCGCCAAAGTGTAGAAGCCGGTCTGAATGTACGTTGCACCTTCCGGTCACCGGATTCATATGTATTGCCTTTGCGCGAATTGGTTAAAGAGGGCGGACTAAGCGAAGAAGTGATTAACGACCGTGTACGCGACATTCTGCGTGTAAAATTCCTCGTAGGGCTGTTCGATGCTCCCTATCAGACTGACCTTGCAGGAGCCGATAAAGAAGTAGAGAAAGCCGAGAATGAAGCTCTTGCACTGCAAGCCTCACGCGAAAGCCTCGTCTTGTTGAAGAATGAAAACAACGTGTTGCCATTGGATATCAACAACGTGAAGAAGATAGCAGTTTGCGGCCCCAATGCAGACGAAGAGGGATATGCACTGACACACTACGGTCCTTTGGCAGTAGAAGTAACCACAGTACTGGAAGGCATTCGCCAAAAAACTGAAGGCAAAGCAGAAGTGCTCTATACCAAAGGCTGTGACCTTGTAGATGCCAACTGGCCGGAAAGTGAACTTATCGACTATCCGATGACAGATAGCGAACAAGCTGAAATCGATAAAGCAGTAGAAAACGCACGCCAGGCAGATGTAGCCGTAGTCGTATTAGGAGGCGGACAACGTACCTGCGGTGAAAACAAATCGCGCAGCAGCCTTGACCTTCCGGGACGACAACTGAAACTGCTTCAAGCCGTACAGGCAACCGGAAAGCCCGTCGTACTGGTGCTGATTAACGGTCGCCCGCTATCCATCAATTGGGCAGACAAGTTCGTTCCCGCTATTTTAGAAGCATGGTATCCGGGCTCCAAAGGTGGAACAGCAGTAGCCGATGTGCTCTTCGGAGATTATAATCCGGGCGGAAAACTGACAGTCACTTTCCCGAAAAGCGTTGGACAAATCCCGTTCAACTTCCCCTGCAAACCCTCTTCACAGATTGATGGTGGAAAGAATCCGGGACCGGATGGAAACATGTCACGCGTCAACGGACCACTCTATTCATTCGGCTACGGTCTGAGTTACACCACCTTTGAGTATTCCGACATCGAAATCAGCCCGAAAGTGATTACACCAAACCAAAAGGCAACTGTACGCTGCAAAGTAACAAATACCGGAAAACGTGCAGGCGATGAAGTGATTCAGCTGTATGTTCGCGACATCCTGAGCAGCGTTACCACTTACGAAAAGAATCTGGCAGGCTTTGAGCGTATCTACCTGCAACCGGGAGAAACGAAAGAGGTAGTCTTCACCCTCGACCGCAAACAACTGGAATTACTGGATAAGCACATGGAATGGGTGGTGGAACCGGGAGACTTCAGCATTATGATAGGTGCTTCTTCCGAAGACATCCGACTGAGTGGAAAATTGACAGTAGAAGATCCCAACGCCCCCATGCAAGCACAGGCAAAAACGGATGCTCCCGTAACTGCCAGCACCAATCCGGAAAGTGCAATGAACGTGCTCGATAAAAAAATGAATACTGTTTGGGAAGGAAATAAAGGAGATTATATTACCTTTGCCTTGGAGAACGGCTCCAAAGTAGACGGTGTTTCCATTGCATTCAGCAGAGGCAACGGTCTGCCCGCGGAGTTTGAAATCCAGCTTTCAAGTGGCGGCGGACAATTCCTGACAGTTTATTCGGGTACAGTCAGCGAGTACGGAAAGCTGATTTCATATACGTTCAAAGGAACTACTGCCAGCGACTTGCGCATTGTGCTGAATGACGATCGTGTAGGAGTGGCAGAAGTGAAAATTAACAGATAAGTGATTAGTGATTAGTGATAAGTGATTAGTACCGTGTACAAAACGGAGCCAACCAATTATCACTTATCACCAAATACTAATCACTAATCACTAAACACTAATCACTAATGAAATCTCTTCTTTTCTGTATGCTTGGATTAGCAATGACAGCCTGCGCACCCCGCAAAGCGGGAAACGTAAACAACGGAAGTGACGAACTTGCCATGCTGGTAGGTACGTACACCGATGGAAACAGCAAAGGTATTTACACCTTCCGCTTCAACCAGGAAACGGGACTTGCCACTTCGCTCAGTTCCATCGAAGTGCTCAACCCGTCTTATCTCATCCCTTCGGAAGATGGAAAGTTTGTCTATGCCGTCAGCGAAATGAACGACACAACAGCTGCTCTCAATGCTTTCTCCTTCGATAAGGAAACAGGGAAACTCAGCTTATTGAACCGCCAGCCCACTATGGGAGCCGATCCCTGCTACGTTGCCACCAATGGAAAAGAAGTACTCACAGCCAACTATAGCGGAGGTAGCATGTCCATCTTCCCGCTGAAAAAGAACGGTTCATTAGAACCTGTCGATACGCTTTTTGAAGGCAGTACCGGCGGACCGGACACTGAAAGGCAGGCAACACCCCACGTGCATTGCACTGTCTTCTCTCCGGATGGAAAATATATCTTTGCCACTGACTTCAGTGCCGACCGCATCCTGCGCTTTGTCATACATCCGAAGAGCATTATCCCCCACCCTTCTGCCGAAGCCATTGACGTAGATCCTAATTCCGGTCCACGTCATCTCACCTTCAGCCCGAACGGCAAGTACGCGTATCTTATCAGCGAATTATCCGGCAACATCACCGCTTTCAGTTACTTGGACGGCAAACTGGAAAAGATACAGACCATTGCAGCCGACACACTCCGTGCACGTGGCAGTGCCGATATACATCTCAGTCCCGACGGGAAATACCTGTATGCCAGCAATCGCCTGAAAGGTGACGGCCTTGCCATCTTCGAAGTAAATCCGGAAAACGGCATGTTGGCAAAAGTAGGCTACCAGTTGACGGGAATTCATCCGCGTAACTTTATTATCACCCCGAACGGGAAATATCTGTTGGCCGCCTGCCGCGACAGTCATGTCATTCAGGTATTCCAACGGGATTCCGTAACAGGTTTGTTATCAGATACGCATCAAGACATCAGCATCGATAAACCCGTTTGCATCCAATTCGTAAAATAACCGGGTAAAAGCTTGACTTCCGGTTTTTAATTTCGTATATTTGGCATCGTAATCCTGATTTAGATTCGGGTTCACAGATAGTAACAGGGAAAAGCATTTGCTTCTCCCTGTTTTTTTATATCCGATACCTTTTCAGGCGAAAGATAAGATACTTTGAGGCAAAATACATCATCTATTGAGGTAAAACAAACCATCTATCGAGATGAAACATACCATCTAATGATACAAAAGAAATGATCTATTGGGACAAAACACACCATCTCATGGAGCGAAAAGAGCCGCTAACTCACCCAGACAGCCTATTCTGTTAATATTCTATAATCTTACTCTTGACAAAAATAACTTCATTAACTTTGTCCCTCAACCGAAATTGTTTAAACAACGCGACTTATGAAGAAAAAAAATATAGTATTACTCTCAGCACTGTTGTTCTCCGTTTCTGCCATAGCGCAAACAGAAGTGACAATAGGTATCATGCGTGGCAAAGACTACGGCGTTACTTATGTACTTCCGAAAACAGAAATCGAACTTACCGTGCAAGCCACTAAACATATCTATACTCCCGGAGAATTTTCCAAGTATGCTGACCGTTATCTGCGATTGAATAATGTCTCTTCCGAACCGGAAACTTACTGGACATTGGACAAGATACAAACAGCAGTAGTCGGTATACCTGATAAAGAGAATATATATTTCGTGAAGATGAAAGACAAAACCGTGGCTCCTCTTATCGAATTGAGCAAAGACGGCATCGTCTACTCCATCAACATGCCGTTGGGCAGCGGACAAAAGAAAGCAACTCCTGCCACTCCCAAGGCAGCAGACAATACTCCTAACGTCAATCCCCGTAGCTTCTTGACAGAAGAAATCCTGATGGCAAATTCAACGGCAAAAATGGCGGAACTGGTTGCAAAAGAAATCTATAACATCCGTGAAAGCAAAAATGCCCTGTTGCGCGGTGAATCGGACAACATGCCCAAAGACGGTGCACAACTAAAGCTTATGCTGGATAACCTGACCTTGCAGGAAAATGCTATGACCGAAATGTTTGCAGGTAAAGTGACCGATGAAGAGAAAATATATACTATACGCATCGTCCCCAAAGAGATGAAGAATGAAGTTGCTTTCCGTTTCTCTAAGAAGTTGGGTATTGTAGCTAACAATGACTTGGCAGGCGAACCTATTTATATCACGGTAACTGACCTTAAAAGCATAAAAATCCCTGAAGTCGATCCAAAGAAGAAGGTGAATGAAGGGGTTGCCTACAATGTACCGGGCAGAGCTCACGTTACATTAAGTTATAACAATAAAGAATTGTATAATTCAGAAATCCCTGTCACACAATTTGGTGTAGTCGAATATCTCGCTCCTGTACTGTTCAATAAGAATTCCACAATAAAGGTATTATTCGATCCTGAAACAGGGGCTTTATTAAAGGTTGACAGAGAGTAATTTTATAAATCCATCCTTTCGTAATTGCATCACATAAGTCGTGACTCGTGAAGCATAATTCTCATCAGGATGGAAATGATCGGCAAGCTGGGAAACAATCTCCCGTACCGTACGCCGCCCGTCTATCAGACGCCACACTGCACTGCCGTGTTCTTCAAGGCGGACATGAATATCAGGAGACATGCTTTTCGGTAACAAAAGCCGGCGCATCCACTCATACTTGAACCGGGGATAGGAGATTACAGCGTAATCTCCCTCCCATTCGGTCAAGATGTGGTCACAACGAACCGGAACAGCATCCAACAGACTGACTTTTCCTTCTGGTGTTTCCATACTCGCATCAGTTTATACTTACTTCTGAATATTGGGTTCTTCTAGTTGATAACCAAACTTTTTATCGGCCCTCTTCAGCATAAAGGCTACCACAAGAGACAAGCAGGCAATACCTGTAAATATACACATAGGTATCGTATAGTCATACAAATTCGTTCCATCCGCCTTCTTGCCCACGATACAATAAAGATCAAGTACCTTACCAATCAGCGTAGGAATACCCCACAAACCAATATTCTGAATAAAGAAAATCAATGCATAAGCTGTACCCAACTGGCTTACAGGGAATATCTTAGCAACCGCAGGCCACATAGCAGAAGGTACCAACGAAAAAGCAATACCCAGAATAATCATCAAACCAATAGCCACTAACCAGTAATTAATGGCAGGAATGGCATAAATAAAGTGCACACCTATCAGCATTGCAGCACCCAGTATCATAATAGAAGCTGACTTACCGCGTTTATCTATAAATCCACCGAATATTGGAGTAAGAATCAAAGCACCCAAAGCCGGCAATCCGGCAAAAGTACCCGCTACATTCTCATTAATACCATATTTGATAATCATCAACTCGGAAGCAAACTTCTGGAAAGGGAATACACAAGAATAGAATAATACGCACAGCAAAGCTATCAACCAGAAGCCCGGGTTTACGAGGATATTCTTCACATCTTTGAAAGAGAATTTCTCTTCCTCCCCTTCTGTACCTGCTGCTATGGCTTCTGCTTCCATCTGTCTGTCAAGCTTCTTATCCATTACTGAGAAAATAAAGAAAGCAACCAGACCACCTAAGAGAAGAATCAACCCTACCAATACCGGAGTAGTGATACCGAAAGCACGTGCCAAAGGAATAGCCACTGCATAACCGGCTTGCGAACCGATACGTGCCAGTGCTACCTGTACACCCATAGCCGTAGCCAGTTCTTTACCCCTGAACCACTTGGCTATAATTTTAGAAACAGTGATACCAGCAACTTCCGCACCTACACCAAAAATAGAATAGCCGGCAAATGCAACGAATACGCCTGCTTTATAACCGAAAATCTCGTTAAGACCGAAAATCTGTGCATCCGGACCGGCAAGCCCTGTCATGGCATAATATTCAAGTGCCGTACCTCCCACCATCAAGATAGTTGATAATTTACCAGTGAAACGGATACCAAAACGGTCAAGGATTAATCCACCCCAAATCAGCATCAGGAAGAATACATTCAGGAAACTATATCCACCTGTAAAGAATCCAAAATCACTACTTGTCCAAGCAAGATCCGACTCCAACATTGTTTTCAGTGGTGCTACCACATCGTTTACATAGTAAGCTGCCATCATGGTGAAAGCAACAATTACCAATGCTCCCCACCGGGTAGCTTTGGAGTCATTCAATTTAAGTTTTAATTGTTCTGTCATTGTACTATTTAGATTAATTATTAGTCAGACTGCATAATCCCGACAAAGGTAGTTAAATCCGTCATAAAAAGAAAAAAGGCTGACACCTTTTCGGCATCAACCTCTTTCTTATTTCTTTTGCGGGCTCATCCGCGCTTAGCTTTAGTTAGCTGAATCTTCAGCAGCCGGAGCAGTTGTAGCAGGAGTTTCTGTTGTAGCAGGAGCTTCTGTCTGCGGAGCAGCTGTACCAGTAGGCATGTTATACGGATTGGTCTTTTCTTCTTTTTGAGCTTGCTCCAGAATCACATCGCCTCCCTTACCGGAAGAAGTAGGAACCACATAAGCAGTAGCAATACTCATTACGACCATGAATCCTGCCAAGAACCATGTTCCTTTTTCCAGAAAGTCAGTAGTCTTGCGCACACCCATAATCTGATTGGAAGAAGAAAAACCGGATGCTAAACCGCCTCCTTTGGAATTTTGAATCAATACAATGAAGCACATCAGCACGGATGCAACCACCATTAAGATAACTAAGAATAA